>Ga0207433_10003043_pt1 | contig 32906 bp, 40 predicted proteins | sample YelNatPaOPGAMG01_FD_187559 | JGI IMG/M metagenome (GOLD analysis project Ga0207433, IMG submission 187559) | Hot spring thermophilic microbial communities from Obsidian Pool, Yellowstone National Park, USA - OP-RAMG-01 (SPAdes) (version 3) | ecosystem: Environmental > Aquatic > Thermal springs... | reverse complement strand
CTTTAGTTTCTGGAAATAATATAAATTATCAAATTGGTCAAGGAGCATATTATGATTATTCTACAGGAATTAATAGTCCAACTTTTCATGATGGTTCAATAACTTGGTTTAAAGATACTTTAACTGTTGTAGCAGATTTTGGAAAAACAGATGTTAATGGTACAGGAAATGTTGTTTCTGGAGGAACAACTTCTAATTCAAAAGGTAATTTAATTTATTCTGGAGGATGGGGAGCAAGTGCTGGTTTATCTAATGGAGGAGGCGGAGGAGGCGGTGCGGCGGGACCGAATGGACCGGGAGCAAATGGATTTACAGATAATATAACAACAAATTCTGACGGCGGAGCTGCTGGAAATTATTTTGGAGGAGCAGGTGGATTATGGTCTCCAAACTCAACTCTATCTGTAAATGCTCAATCAGGATTTGCGGGAACAGAATGGAATTTAGCTGGATCGGGCGGTGGTGGCGGTGGATTACAATATAATCATATATCTGTATTTTCACAGCCGAACGGCGGACAAGCGGGTTATGGAGGACTATATGGTGGAGGTGGAGGTGGAGGTACAGGAAATGGAGGCACTCCAGGAGCTGGTGCAAATGGTGTTATTGTAATCACTTATGCATTTGACCCAGTTTATCCAAAGCTAATATCAAATACAACCTATTTAATTTCATCAAACGCAAATTACCCCTATATAGTCACTTCGCCTCCATCAGTTTATAGAACAAATGACATTGTAATTGGAGTATTTGGTTGCAGTCAATCAACTTCACCAACAAATACATTAGGAATTGTTGCTTATGACAGTTCGGGCAGACTTCAAACAGGTTGGAATTATTATGATATTATTCCAAACCAAGGCTCAAATGATGGTAATAGCGCTGTTTTATGGAGAGAAGCTTCTAATTTAGAATCTAATTATTCATTTGAATATATTAGTGGTGGTTCAGCATCCATTAATTTTATGTATGGACAATTATTTACATTTAGAAATTGTTCTCCATTAACGGGCAGTTATTTGACATATACAGCAAACAAATATGTTAGTGGAAATTCCACATATAATTTTTATCCACAAACACAATCAGAACAAAATAGTAAACAATTAATTATTGCATTAAATAACACAGGCACTAATATTCCAAATGTTCCTCCAGGATATACAGCAATTTCTCAATCTTCAAATACAACTGTTTCATCATCTTTGATGGCGGCAACGTTGAATTTAACAAGTTTAAATTCATCACCAAATGTTATTTCATTAACAACAGATAATTTATCTACAGGAATTAATGGGGTCGGATTTAATTTATTATTATCATCAAATTCAAATTATCAAAGAGTTCAATCATTTGCAACAAGTATCAGTTCTGGTTCAACGATCAACAGTGGGTTTTTGAACGTTCCTCAAGGAGCATTAATAGTAACTTCGTGTTTATATAATCATGGAGTAACTGCCCCAACAATTTCAGATTCAGCAAATAATCAATATATAACATTATCTCCATATGTTGATCCGGGTTCACATATGAATTCTATTATGGCATTTTGTTTAAGTGCAAATGCTAACACAAACACAGTTATTACTTGGACATTTACTGGTGGTCAGACACCACCAACGGGAATGTCTGGTGGTGTGTATACTAAAAAATCTGGTTCATGGAATTTTGTTTCATCAAATGCTGTAACAGGTAAGTATCAAACCAATGCGATCTTATCTTTAACAACAAATAATAATGTTGGAATAATTTGTGGTGGACTTGGAGAATATTATACAGGCACAGATGCGAATATATATTGCTTACCATTAGGAGTTCAAGCACATAATGGAACTAATTCACCAATATCATGGGGAGATTTTTTCTATACACAACAAAAAACATACAATTTTACGATTTTTGATTGGTTTGTTGGTCAAGGTTACGGCGGAATAGCTGGTGTTAATTTAGGAGTTTTTTCATGAATTATTATATACAATATGATCCAAATACTGGATTAGTTACAGGATGGTATCTATCTTCACAAACACCACAAAGCGGTTCATATATTATTGCTACGAATAACGATATTTCAAATTTATCTTCAGCATCTTATCCTTTAGCATGGACAGTTGCAAATAATCAGCTAATTGCACCAACAGCTAATTCTGAATTGTTAGCATATCAATCACAAAAAACAAATCTTTTATCAATTAATTGTACTCAAGCAATTTATAACGGATTCAGTGCTAATGTTGCTGGTAATAATTACACGATTACTTTGAGAGAAGATAATACAAAACACGATCAAACAAATGCATTGATGGCATCGATGGCAGCCCAAGGTGCAATGCAAAAAGCTGGAATTTGGTCAGCTAATACAACTTATTATCCAAATAGTGTTATTGTATCAAATTCAATTTATTATATGACATTTTCTGGTGGTTTATCGGGAAATAGTCAACCAGTATTTCCATCAGATTTTAGTTTATCAGTTACAGATGGAACAATTCAATGGTATAAAATGGGATTCAGAATCAGCACATCGAATGGTGCAATTATTGTTGATCCTCCAACAGCAGTTTCTTTATTTGAACAAGGTATTGTTTTTGTTAATGCTATGCGAGAAAAATATAATATTCTTAAATCACAAGTTATGACAGCGAACAATTCGAATACTGTAGCTTCTATTAATTGGTAAAAATTAAAAGGCAAATAAAATAGATCTTAATTTTCATCAAATCCAACACGAGTTATACTTTGGACACAGGAACTACATCGGGAGTCTATTTAGAGCCATAAGCATAAATAGAAATAAAAAGGATTAAAAATGGCTTCAATATCAACCAGAGACGAATTTAAAGATTATTGCTTGCGCAGACTTGGATTTCCTGTTATCAACATTAATATGGACAACGATCAAATTGAAGATCGTATTGATGATGCATTGCAATATTACACCGATTATCACTTCGATGCGATTCAAAAATTTTATTATATTCATGCAGTGAATCAAACCGATATTAATAATCAATATCTTGATCTATCTAATGTATTAGATTCGTCAAATAATGTTGTCGAAATTCAAGGTGTTACAAGAATTTTTCCTTTGCAAGATTCTCAAGCAACAATTAATATGTTCGATTTGAGATATCAATTGCGTTTAAATGAATTGTATGATTTTACATCTGCATCATATATTAATTACACATTAACACAACAACATTTAAGAACTCTTGAAATTTTCTTTACAGGTGAAGTTCCAATCAGATTTCAACGTCATATGCAAAGACTTTATATTGACTGGGCATGGGGTGCATCGGAAGCTCCCGTTGGCACAGTAGTTGTTGCTGAATGTTATGCGTCAATCGATCCTAATGTATATCCAGATGTTTGGAATGATCGTTGGTTAAAAAGATATGCAACTGCCCTAATTAAAAGAAATTGGGGTGAAAACATGAAGAAATTTCAAGGCGTTCAAATGCTTGGTGGAATAGCTCTAAATGGAGATAAAATTTATGATGAAGCTGTAGAAGAAATCAACAAGCTTGAACAAGAAATGATCGATGATTATTCTGGACCATTAGAATTTATGATGAATTGATATGCCACCAGTAAATCCATATTTTCGCAATTATAATTCAGTCAACGAGCAAAGACTTGTTGAAGATTTAATCCATGAAGTTATTCAAATCAATGGAATGGATTGCTATTACGTTCCAAATTCTAATTCACAAGCCAGAGATTTGCTTTATGGTGAAGATGTTCTAAAGAAATTTACTTCTGCTTTTCCTATTGAAGTGTATATTGAAAATACAGATGATTATGGAGGAAGCAAAAACTTTTTCAGTAAATTTGGACTTGAACTTCGTATAACTTTAAATATCATTCTTTCAAAAAGAACATTCGATCAACGAGTTAGCACAACAACTTTAACTAGACCTATGGAAGGCGATTTGATTTATGTTCCTTCAACAAATGGTCAAGGTGAATTATTTGAAATTACATATGTTCATCAAACATCAGATATGTCAATGCTGGGCAGAAAGAATCCATTTTACTATCGTCTTGAACTTGAGAAATTCAAATATTCACAGGAAGCTATGGAAACAGGAATTCCAGATATTGATATTATTCAAACACTTGAAGCTGTTTCATCTGAATTTTATTTCACAAATCTTAATGGTAGATTTAATATAAATGAAATTGTCTATCAATCACCCGATGCAACATTTGCAAATGCGACTGTGACAGGAACATTATCACAATATAGCATTCAAACAGGTATTATGGTATTGAATCAAATTAATGGTACATTTTCAACAAACACAATAACATATGGATCTTCATCTAGTGCTAATTGTGAATTCGTAGCAACAAATGTCTATACTGAAGGTCAAGGACATGCAGCATATGATAATGAAGTTATTAATGTTGAAGCAAATACCTATATTGATAATACAGAATCTAATCCTTTTGGACTAATTTAATCCATGACAACATCAGTTTATAATCAATATCATAGAACCATTAGAAAAACTATTGTTGGTTTTGGGGATATCTTTAATAATATTTCTTTAACTAGAATCAATCAAGATGGAACTACAAATCAAACATTTGCTGTTCCTCTTATCTTTGCACCAAAAGAGAAATATGTAACAAAATTGTTGGGTGATCCAAATCTAGATAAAAAAATTCAAATAGCATTACCAAGAATGTCGTATGATATGACAGGAATGGAATATGATAGTACAAGAAAACAAATAACAAATTTGAAAAATACTGCTGTAAATCCAAACAATTCATCAACAGGTTATTCGCAATATGTTCCAGTTCCTTATAATTTTAATTTTTCTCTTTATATTTACGTTCGTAATATAGAAGATGGTACTGAAATAGTTGAAAAGATTTTACCATTTTTTACTCCAGAATACACCATTAAAATTAATTTTGTGCCAGAACTGGGTGCACCAGGAATCAAAGAACTTCCTATTTTACTAAAAAATGTTGATTTTGATATTGAGTATGAAGGAGATACGGATTCAACTAGAGTTGTAATTTGGACTTTAACTTTTACAGCAAAAGGATTTATTTTTGGTTCAACCTACGAAGCTTCTGTTATTAAAGAAGCTATTACAAATATTTACAATTATAATGATTCTTCTGCTGACATTTTTACAATTTTTAATGTTGCGAATACAGGATTTGGATTTTATAAAATTGGTGAAACTGTTTATCAAGGATATTCTTTAGATACAGCATTTGCAACAGCAACAGTCAATAATTTTAGCAATACAACCAATCAGTTAACTTTATCAAATATTAATGGAACATTTCTTACAAACACGTACATTTACGGTGTAAGTTCAGATTCTTCATATATATTAGTAGGAATGTATGAGGAAAATAGTAAATATGCAACTATTGATCTAACAGTAAATCCAATTACAGCTAATGCAAATTCAAATTACACTGTAACAACAACAATCACTGAAAGTTAATGATGCAAGATTTTGATAAAAATATGAGTGAAGTATTCGACGTTCCTTTTGAAGAAGTTAAAAAAGAAGCAAATACTTCCATGATTACCATGAAAGAACCTAAAGAAGAAGGAAATACAACAAGTTCCTTCGAAAATGACTTGCCTGGTGATTATGAGACTGTAAGAGACAATTACAATTACATTGTAACAAAAGGCATGAATGCAATCAATGATATTATCGATGTTGCTAAAAATTCTCAAGAACCTAGAGCATATGAAGTTGCAGCAATTTTGATTAAAAATGTAACAGATGCTAATGAAAAATTAATTCTTCTTCAAAAACAGATGCGAGACATGACAGGAAAAAGTAAAGCAACAAATGAAACAAATATTGATAAAGCTGTTTTTATTGGCAGTCCATCAGATTTAAATAAACTCTTAAAGGGTAATATAGAATGAGTTACGATAAAACAGCTTATCGTGATAATCCCAATCTAAAAAGAGCTGGAGTAAAACTTAACTATTCAAAAGAACAGATTGATGAATATATCAAATGTTCTAAAGATCCCATTTATTTTGCAAAAAAATATATCCGTATCGTAAACGTTGATAAAGGTTTGATGCCTTTTGAAATGTGGGGTTTTCAAGAAAAAATGCTCCAAACATTTACGGATAATCGTTTCGTAATCACAAAATGTCCACGACAGGTTGGAAAAACATCCACAACAGTTGCATATTTACTTTGGCTTTCTATTTTTACCGATGATCAAAATATTGCCGTTTTAGCTAACAAAGGAGCACTAGCCCGAGATATTTTAGCGAAGTATCAATTAGCTTATGAAAATTTACCAGATTGGCTACAACAAGGAGTTGTGGTTTGGAACAAAGGTAATGTTGAACTTGAAAATGGATCGAAAGTTATTGCAGCATCAACATCCAGTTCTGCTATTCGTGGAGGATCATTTAATCTAGTATTTTTGGATGAATTTGCTTTCGTTCCAAACAATATGGCAAATGATTTCTTCAATTCAGTATATCCTGTAATTTCTTCTGGTAAAACAACCAAAATTATTATCGTTTCTACACCAAATGGTATGAATTTGTTCTATAAACTCTGGACAGATGCACAACATGGTAGAAATAATTACAAAACATTTGAAATTCATTGGTCAGAAGTTCCTGGAAGAGATGAAAAATGGAAAGAAGAAACAATCAGAAACACTTCTGAAAGACAATTCCAACAAGAATTTGAGAGCCTTGAAAAACATACAAAAATAACTACATTATTACTAAAAAATGATCAAACTGAGAATTCGTCTCATTTAAATAATCTATGTGAAATGAACATAGGAGACTTATATAATGAACTCAAAGAACATAACGAAAGAACAACTTGAAAATCTATATTTTCAGAAAGAAATGACCCTCGATGAAATTGGTAAATATTTTGGATTTGCAGACAGACAACCGATTATCAGATTATTCAAAAAGTTTGATTTACAATCTAGATCAAAATCTGATAGTGCTAAAGTATTAAATCGAGAAAAATATGAGATAATTAGTAAAGAGAAACTAGAAAACTTATTGAAAACCGAATCTATTCTTCAAATAGCAAAACAATATAATGTCCACAGAGCGAGAATTCATAAATTAATGAAAATATATAATCTTGAAAGTGATTATTTTATTAATAAAGACATTCGAGAGAAATTACGAAATTATAAAAATGTCAATAATAAATCATTGCAAGAAATTGCAAATGAACTGGGTACAGAGATTGGAATTGTTAAACGGTACATTTATCCAACACAAATATTATACACAAAGGAAGAAATTAAATCCGAATTTTCAAAACTAAAAAATATATTGGTTTTCGATAATCAAGGAGTTGTTAAACAATTAAAAATGGGTAGTTCGAATTTATATAATTCTATTCTATTTCATGCAAAAAACCATAAGTTAACAACCAATAAATTTACAGAGAAATTTTATAGAATATTAAATGATTATGATCCAGAAGATATTATAACATGTAAACATTGTGATACACCATTAAAATTTTATACATTTGAGAGGGGTTATGGTAATTCTGAACGTTTAATTTGTAAAAATTGTTCTACACGGGTGAATGGTGTTTCTATTGTTTCCCAAAAATTGTTTTTTTCAATTTATGAAAAATTAAATGATGTTCAAAAAAATAATTGTTATTTTTCTGAATTGAATAATGAGAAAAATATTTCAATCACACCTTTAGATATATCCAAAATTTCAGAAGAAAATAGAAATCATTTAAATAAAAATAGATATGTTATTGATTTTTTATTGTTTGATAAAATCATAGAATTTGATGGTACATTTTACCATGCTGGTGAAAGAGTATTGAAGGACATCGCTAAAGATGAATTCGTAACTATGAAAGGATATAAAATTCTTCACATTAAAGAAAACGATTTTTATAAAAATCCAGACGAGACAATACAAAAATGTTTAACCTTCCTAAATCAGTAGTATATAATAATAAAAAATATAAAATATTAACCCCACATGGAATTGAGGACTTCTATGGTGTTAATAAGATTACAAAAAATCGTTATATCCATCTGAAATTCTCCAATAATAAAGAATTAAAATGTTCCGAAGATCACCCATTATCTACCATTAATGGAATAGTAAAAGCTAAGGATTTAACTAAAAAAGATATGATTGACACCCAAGATAAACTTGGGTGTTTTGTCGTATCTAAAAGATTAATAAAAAAGAAAATCGAATTATTTGATATTGTAAATTCAGGTCAAAAACATTTATATTATTCTAATGGATTAGTCTCACATAATTGTGATTTCTTAGGTTCTTCTAATACTCTTATTTCTGGATCAAAACTTCAATCACTAGCATATCGTGATCCAATTGAAAAGATGAAAATTGGAAATGATAATGTTGTTGATATTTACGAATTACCAATCAAAGGTGATGAAGAAGTTACAAAAGATCATATTTATGTAATGACCGTTGATATTGCAGAAGGTAAAGATTTAGACTCATCAACGATTAGTGTATTTGATGTTTCTTCGACGCCATATAAACAAGTTGCTAAATATAAAAATTCTCATATATCTCCCGTTTTATTTCCTACAATTATCCAAACTGTTGGTAAATTTTATAATAATGCTTTCATTTTAGTTGAAATTAATAACAATCCACAAATTGCAGATATTCTAGTTTCAGAAATGGAATATGAGAATGTGTTAAAAGTGGAAACAGGAAACAAAAAAGCACAACAACTAGGAGCTGGATTTGGTCGTGGAATTCAGAATGGAGTAAAAATGTCCTCTCAAGTTAAGAGAATTGGTTGTTTAAACCTAAAAACTCTTATTGAAAGTGATAAATTAATTATCGAAGATTTCGATACAATCTCAGAATTAGCTTCATTTATTCAAACAGGAAATTCTTGGGAAGCAGAAGAAGGCAAAAATGATGATTTGGTAATGTCTTTAGTCTTGTTTTCATGGATCACAACCAACAAATTCTTTAGAGAAATCGTAGATCATGATTTAAGAAAACAGATGCAATTAGAAAAATTCCGTCATTTAGATGAAGCTGATGTTGCTTCTCCTATTATAGACAACGGATTAGATGTACCTTTTATTGTTGGTGGAGACGATATTTGGGTAGAAGGTGACTATGATTCTGTTATGAGCCAGCATTTCAGAAATTTTTGAGAAAATAGGTTTATCTAAATAAGTATTATAGTTATTGTGCCCAATATTCAGAATTATAATTAATCAAGGAGAAAAAGATGGCCGTACAACAATCTCCAGGTACTAGCATCACAGAAATTGACCTTACTACCGTTGTTCCTACAGTTTCGACAACAACAGGTGGTTTTGTTGGTGCTGCCGTTTGGGGACCTGCCGAAGTCATTTATCCAGTGTCAGATGAAATTTCACTGGTAAATAATTTTGGGGAACCAAACACAAACACATACGTTGACTTTTTTACTGCTGCTAGTTTCTTAGCATACGGTAACAATCTACAATTCGTTCGTGCATTAAACTCAAATACATTTAATGCTCAAGCAAACACTACTGGTTCGAACGTTCAAATTGCAAATGAAGATATTTACAACATTGATTATCTTCATATTGGCGCTCAAAATGCATATGGAGCTTTTGTTGCTCGCTATGCCGGAGCAATGGGCAATTCAATTCAAGTAAACGTCTTTGACTCAGCAAATACTAATGCGTTTAGCTCTTGGGCATATTCTGGCAATTTTAGCACTGCTCCAACAACTTCAAATTCAGTTGCTCAAGCTGGTGGCGCAAATGATGAATTCCATATTGTAGTTACTGATGCTGGTGGACTTTTCTCTGGAATTAAAGGTTCGATTTTAGAAGTTTATCCTTTTGTTTCAAAAGCATCAGATGCCGTTGATGGAAATGGTCAATCAACATATTATAAGAATGTAATTTTGAATCAATCAAAATACATTTACGCAATGGATCCTGTTGATTATGCAAATACTTCATCAACATGGGGACAAACTTCAGTTACCAATTTTGCTAGAACAGCAAATGCATCTTATTCATTCACATTAACAAATGGTGCAGATTCAGCAGTTCAAGATAATGATTATATTTTCGGATACAATTTACTATCTAATAAAGATTTGGTTGATATTTCTTTACTAATGACAGGTGGAGCTGATGTTACATTACAACAATATGTAATCGATAATATTGTTACACCAGCAGGAAGTTTAGAAGGTAGAAGTGGTGATTGTCTAGCATTCATTTCTCCACCATATTCAGCAGTTGTAAATCAATCTGGTAACGAAACTACAAATATTCAAAACTGGTTGACAACACTTTCACGTTCTTCATCATATGTTGTTGTTGATAGTGGATGGAAATATATGTATGATAAGTATAACAATGTTTATCGTTATATTCCATTGAACGGTGATATTGCTGGACTATGCGTTTACACAGATTCAGTTCGTGATCCATGGTATTCACCAGCAGGATTTAATCGTGGAAATATCAAAAATGTAGTTAAATTAGCTTGGAATCCAAGACAATCACAAAGAGATTTACTATATCCACAAGGTGTAAATCCTGTAGTGTCATTCCAAGGTAATGGAACAGTTTTATATGGTGACAAAACACTTCAAGCAAAACCATCAGCATTTGACAGAATCAACGTTCGTAGATTATTCATCGTACTTGAAAAGTCAATTGCCCTAGCTGCAAAATATTCACTATTCGAATTCAACGATTCATTTACACAAGCACAATTCGTAGCAATGGTATCACCATTCTTACGTGATGTTCAAGGTAGACGCGGAATTTATCAATATAGAGTTGTTTGTGATTCAACAAATAATACTCCACAAGTTATTGATAACAACCAATTCGTTGGCGACATTTATGTCAAACCAGCACGATCAATTAACTGGATTCAACTAAACTTTATTGCAGTTGGAACAGGTGTTCAATTTAGTGAAGTTGCTGGTGCAGCTTAATAAATAAGTTTATAACTTAGGAGAATAAAAGATGGCTTTCAATATTTCGGAATTTAGAGCAAATATGATTGGTGACGGTGCGCGTCCTAATCTATTTGCAGTAACACTTACATTTCCGACCTTTGTTGCCAACGGTTCTGCTGCTGGTCAAAAGACTACATTTATGGCTAAAGCGGCACAATTACCAGGAAGTTCTGTTGGTATTGTGCCTCAATATTACTTTGGTCGTGAAGTAAAGTTTGCTGGTAATAGAACATTTGCTGATTGGACATTGACCATTATCAATGATGAAGATTTCTTAATTAGAAATGCTTTAGAAAACTGGTCAAATTCAATCAACAGTCACGTTGGAAACTTAAGAAGTACCAATGCTGCTACACCAACATCCTATACATCTGATGCGGTTGTAACACAATATGGTAAAACTGGGGACATTATCAAGACATACAATATGATTGGTGCATTCCCTGCAAACATTGATCCGATTTCACTAGATTGGGGTTCAAATGATTCGATTGAAGAATATTCAGTCACATTTACTTACCAACTATGGGAATCAAATACAACAACCTAATAAACGAAGGGTGGAATAATTCCACCCATTTATTATGAATTAAGGAGATAACATTGGCAATTAGTTTATTTGGTTTTAGTATATCAAGACAAAAAACCGAAGCACAACAGGATCAGCAACCTTCGTTTAGTCCCCCTTCAAATGATGATGGGGCACTTACTATTTCCTCTGCTGCATATTATGGAACATATGTAGACTTAGACGGAACAGCTAAAAATGAAGTTGAACTTATTTCTCGTTACCGTGAAATGGCTATGCAGCCAGAAATCGAATCAGCTATTGATGATATTGTTAATGAAGCAATTGTTTACGACGATGACGGGAAAACACTCAAAATTATTCTTGATAGCTTAGAACAACCACCAAAAATTAAGAAAGCGATTGAAGCAGAGTTTAATACTGTTTTGAAACTTCTTAATTATTCAAATATGGCACATGATATTTTTCGTAGATATTATGTGGACGGACGTTTATTTTATCAAGTAATTATCAACAAAGATAATCCACTTGAGGGTATTAAAGAGCTTCGTTATATTGATCCACGAAAAATTCGAAAAATTCGTGAAATCAAGAAAAAGAAAGACGAAAAAACTGGAGTTGACATTATGGATGTTGTCAACGAATATTATCTTTTCAATGACAAAGCTATTTCTGGTTCTTCACAATTTGGACCAGTTGGTGTAAAAATTACAAAAGATTCTATCGTTAACGTAAATTCTGGTTTGATGGACTCAAGAAGATCAGTTGTTCTTTCTTATCTTCATAAAGCAATTAAACCATTGAATCAGTTAAGAATGATTGAGGATGCAACTGTCATCTATCGTATTTCTAGAGCACCAGAACGTAGAATTTTCTATATTGATGTTGGTAATCTTCCAAAGTTAAAAGCCGAACAATATCTTCGTGATATTATGGTCAAATACAAAAACAAACTTGTGTATGATGCAAATACAGGTGAAGTTCGTGATGATCGTAAATTTCTATCTATGATGGAAGATTTCTGGTTACCTCGTCGTGATGGTGGAAAAGGAACAGAAATTACTACATTACCTGGTGGTCAAAATCTAGGCGAATTGGAAGATGTTAAGTATTTCGAAAAGAAACTTTATAAATCTCTAAACGTTCCTATTTCAAGATTAGAATCTTCTTCTGGATTTACCATTGGTCGTGCATCTGAAATTACACGCGATGAATTAAAATTTTCAAAATTTATCGATAGACTTCGTATTAAATTTAATGAGTTATTTCTTCAAGCATTAAAAGTACAATGTGTTCTTAAGGGAATTTGTACTGCCGATGAATTTGATGCGTTTAAAGAAGATATTGGTTTTGATTATATTAAAGACAATAATTTCACTGAATTAAAAGATGCAGAATTAATGCGTGAAAGATTAACACTTCTTTCACAAGTTGATCCATACGTTGGTCGATATTATTCATTAAATTGGATTCGCAGAAATGTATTAAGATTGTCTGATGATGAAATTGAAAAGATGGAAAAAGAAATTGAACAAGAAAAATCAGAAGGTAAAATTGTTGATCCATTAATGGATCCTACCGCATTGAATGTTGTTCCTGGAGTTAATAGTATTGCACCAAACAAAAAAGATGCAAAGGCATCCGAAAAATCTGCTGCCCAAGCCGCAGGAGCAAATCGTCCAGCATCAACATCTGATAATATGAAAGATCCAGTACAGGAAAATCTAAATGAAAATCCTGTTGCTTCATTATTACATCGAGTAAATAATATTTTATAAATAAAAATATAAAATCCTTAAAGAGGTAATCAAAAATGGAAAAAGTAAAAGCAATTGTAGAACACGCAATGAATGAAAATTTAAAGGACATGCGCGATGTTCTTTTTGATGATATTATGGAAAGAGTATACGAAGCTATTGAACAAAAGAAAATGGAAGTAGCTAAAAATCTCCTTCAATCTGAAGAAAAGAAAAAGTCTGAAAAAGATGAAGATGAAAATGAAGATCAGAATGATGATGATGCGGACGATGATGAAGATGATGACGAAGATGATGAGGATGGTGACAATAAAAAATACAAAAAGAATTCAAAAAAAGCTTCAATGAAAGAAGAACACTCTGACGAGAAAGAAGATAAAAAACTTGTCAAAAAAATGGTCAAAAAAGATGCTTTAAAAGAAGCTGGAATGCCAAGAAAGAATTATGGATCAAATCACCATGAATACAATATGCGTGCTGCTGAAAGAGAAATGGCGCGTAGACATGCTGAAGGTGAAGATATGAGCAATCATTATGTTGATCCTAAAACATATGAAATTAAAAAGAAAGTACAAAAAGAAGAAATTGAATTAAAAGAAGGTTTTAAAATCGGTGATGAAGTTATGCCCGCAATTGGACCTCATGCTGGTGTAAAACATAAAGTTATTCACGTTTATGGTGATGGACATTATAACATTCAGCCAGACCTTCATGTTTCAAAAGTTAAATATCGTCAAGGTGCAGTAAAGGCACACGATTCACAAATTTCAAAATGGAAAGAACCAAAGAAAGATGTGAAAGAAGAAATTGAAACAATTCAAGAAAAAAATTGGATCAAAAAGGCTATCAAACATCCAGGTGCTTTACATCGTGAGTTGGGAGTTCCTGCAGGAAAAGATATTCCTGATTCAAAACTAGATAAAGCTGCCCATGCTAGTGGCAAAGAAGGTAAAAGAGCTAGATTAGCTTTGACCTTAAAGAAAATGCATTAATATGAAATCATTGAAAGAATACATGGTAGAAAATATCGAAGAAAGTTTGGACGAGTTAGCAACACCAAACTTTTCTTCTGCAAATCCACCTAATGTACTTGTTATGCGTAGAATTTCAATTAGACAATTTCCTGATGGTACATATGTTGCTCTCTATAAGATAGATTCTTTGGATAAATATGTTACAGTGCCATTTGGAACAGCATTGTCTGCGTCAAGTGCGAATATTAGATAATAGGAATAAAAGATGGCTAACGCTTTTTCATATGAAGTTTTAAGAGATACCACAGAAAAAACTGTTATTAAATTAACAGCAAAATTCGATGGATCTGGACAAGAAGCAAATACTGCTCGTATTCAAGCAAACACACTTTATGGTGCTTTAGATGCTAATGGTATGCCATTGTATACTTCGTTAAGTGTGAGTAACACTGCTCTATCATTTTATGAATTATCATTAACTAGAGTTGGTTATAATGTTGCATCTAAACAACAAGGATATGTTGAGTTATATTGGAATGGTACAACACCATCAACAATAGTAACTCTTGATCTTTGTGGCGAATATTCAGAAGATCAAGGTATGGTTTCTATAAAAAATAACGCTGTAAGTCCAACAGGTGATATTGGAATCAATACTTATGGAATGACAGCAAATTGTGCATATACATTAATTCTTGAGTTACGTAAGAATAACCAAATGTATCAACGAGGTCAATTCAACGATCCAGCAGCATTCAACTACAAACCTTACGGATTAACACCATAATGATTGTTGATTTAATTCTTTCCGAAAATTTCTCTCAAGCAAATAAAATTTTTGAGGGAAAAATTTCAGATATCATTTCTGAAAAACTTTCTATTGCAAGAATAGAAATCGCAAAAGAAATGTTTAATGATATTTTTGAAGAAAACGAAGATTTAAAGGAAGATGTTAATTTAGGTAGAGAACGTGTTTTAAACTATCGAATTAGACATGGTAAATTCCAATTAAGACAAATTCGTTCCCATACCCCTTATGGTGGTTATGCTGCCCGTCGTCACAATGTTGGCAGACAATCACCATCTGAAATGCAAAAAAGAAGATTGAAAGCTAGAAACTCAAAGTACAAAAAATTAATTCAAAGAATGCGTATTAGACAAAGAAGAAGAATTTCAATGAATAGAAGAAAGGCATTAGGACTAGCATGAAGCTTATTAAAGAAATGATTACAGAATCAGTTAATTATTTAACTGAAGAAAGTAACGGAAAGAAAACACTTTATATTGAAGGTCCATTTCTAGTTTCAGAAGCTAAGAATAGAAATGGCAGACTTTATAAAGAAGAAACAATGCGTCGTGAAGTTAATAGATATCATAACGAATACATTGCAAAAAATAGAGCATTCGGTGAATTGGGTCATCCAGACACTCCTTCTATTAATCTTGATCGTATTTCCCATATGATTGTTAGTTTAAAGCAAGAGGGAACAGTTTGGATAGGTAAAGCAAAGATTTTAGAAACACCAATGGGTAACATTGCCAGAAATTTAATTGAAGGTGGTGGTCAACTCGGAGTTTCATCAAGAGGAATGGGTTCATTAAAAATGGTGGACGGTATTAATATCGTACAAGATGACTTTTATCTTGCCACAGCGGCCGATATTGTTGCTGATCCTTCTGCGCCAGGAGCTTTCGTTCAAGGTATTATGGAAAACAAAGAATGGATGTTAGTGAATGGTATATGGTCAGAAATGGATCAAAGCAATGCGAAACGTGAAATTAAACGTGCTTCTAGAAAAGAAATTGAAGAAGTAAGCCTTCAAATTTTTGAAGGTTTTATTAAGAAAATTTCATCTAGAAAACGATAATTTATAAATAGTAATATAAGAAAATTAGGAGATTCTTAAAAATGGTAAAAAGATTTAATTTGTCTGAGGCTGCTAAAGAAATTCTTGATACAAACGTTGCCGCAAAGCGTGCAGCAGATCAAGAAAAGGGCGTAGGTAACAGCACTCTAGATCCAAAAACAGGATACGGTACACAAGATCAAGGAAAGATTGGAGATTCTCCTGAAAAAGAAGATGACCAACTTCCTGATTATACAAGAGGTATCGGTAAAGCTACTCCACCAGGAGCAACACCACCAGTTGGTTCAGAAAAGGATGGAGCAGGTATTACTCGTCCTCAAGGTCAACCACAAGAAACACAAGGTCGTAGTGATCTAGCACAACCAGTTCAAGCAGATATGACTAGCTATGATGCTATTCGTGATCGTATTGCTGGTAGATTACCACAACAAACAATGCAAAGCAATCCAGGTGCAACATTCCAACAATATGAAGGTATTGATATGAGCGATGCTGTAAATGCTCTATTGGAAGGTGAATCATTATCTGAAGAATTCAGACAAAAAGCAACTACAATTTTTGAAGCTGCTGTAGTTTCTACAGTAACAGAAATCGTTGAAGAAATTCAAGAAGATTTCCAAAAACAATTCGAAGAAGCTTATAATGAACTTCAAGAAGAAATGACAACCAAGATTGATGAATATCTAAATTATATGGTTAACGAATGGATTGAAGAAAATCAAGTTGCAATCGAAAAAGGTCTTCGTGCAGAAATTGTTGAAGAATTTATCGATAACTTGAGAAATCTATTCATCGAATCATATATCGATATTCCAGAAGAAAAAGTAGATGTTGTTGAAGAACTAGCTTCAAAGGTTGAAGAACTAGAAAATGAACTTAACGAACAACTACAAAAGAACATTGCTCAAAAGAAACAAATCGATGAGCATGTAAAAATCGATGCCATTTACGCAGCTTGTGAAGGGCTAACACAAACTCAAGTAGAAAAATTGAAGGCGCTTGCAGAAAGTGTTGAATTTACTACAGAAGATGAGTTTGTCGGTAAGTTGGAAACTCTAAAAGAGTCATATTTTCCAGCTAATATCAAGAAGGGGTCTTCACTAGAATTGAGTGAAGATTTGCTAACAGAAGATGCAGGTTCTAAATCAGCAAAATCTGGAAACGCAGACCCAGAAATGGACATTTATGCCAAGACAATCTCAAAAACTACTATTAAATAAATAAGTAAAAACACTTTAAAGGAGTAACTTAAAAATGTATCTTTCTGAAGAACTTCAAGCAAAATGGAACAAGGTTCTAGAACATCCTGATCTAGAGCCAATTAAGGATCCATATAAGAAGGCTGTTACAGCCATGGTTCTTGAAAACCAACAACAAGCAAGCCGTGAAAGTGCTAGAATGCTTACCGAAGCTGGTGAACCAGGTCCAACAAACGTAACAGGTGGCGTACAAAACTTCGACCCAATTTTGATTTCATTGGTTCGTCGTGCTCTACCAAACCTAATCGCGTATGATGTTGCTGGTGTTCAACCAATGACTGGTCCTACTGGTCTAATTTTCGCAATGCGTTCACGTTACAACGGTCAACAAGGTACAGAAGCTTTCTATAATGAAGCTAATACCATGTTTACTGGTCAAGGTTCAGCATCAAATCCTTATGGATTCCAAGGAACTACTGCTTCTGATACAAGCACAAATCCAGTTTCTAACCTAACTGCAAATGCATTTACAACTGGTACAGCAATGCCAACAAGCGTAGCTGAATATCTAGGTTCAGATGCAAATGCTGCTTTCCAACAAATGGGATTCTCTATCGAGAAGGTTTCAGTTACAGCACAAAGCCGTGCATTGAAAGCTGAATACTCACTAGAACTAGCACAAGACTTGAAGGCAATTCATGGTCTTGATGCTGAAACTGAGCTAAGTAACATTCTAGCTACAGAAGTTCTAGCTGAAATCAACCGTGAAGTTATCCGTACAATTTATACTGTAGCTGTTCCTGGTGCTCAGTATGGTACAGTAACTGCTGGTTACTTCGACTTAGATACAGATTCAAATGGACGTTGGTCAGTTGAACGTTTCAAGGGTCTAATTTTCCAAATCGAACGTGATGCTAACACAATTGCAAAGCAAACTCGTAGAGGAAAAGGTAACGTTATGATCGTTTCATCAGACGTTGCATCAGCAATGGCTATGGCAGGTGTACTACAATACACACCAGCTCTACAAGCTGATCTACAAGTTGATGATACTGGTAATACTTTTGCTGGTATGCTACACGGTCGTATCAAGGTTTATATCGATCCTTACTTTGGTGGTTATACACAAAACATGGAACTTGTAACTATCGGTTATAAGGGTCCATCACCATACGACGCTGGACTATTCTACTGCCCATACGTACCATTACAAATGGTTCGTGCAATTGACCAATATACCTTCCAACCAAAGATTGGCTTTAAGACTCGTTATGGTCTAGTTGCTAACCCATTCGCAGAAGGTTTAAATGTTGGTCTAGGTCGTCTAGATGCTCGTTCAAACTTGTATTATCGTATTTTTGGTGTTAAGAATTTAATGTAATCAACTTGATGCAAACCACCGTTAAGAGTGGTAACTTAAAAGGAACCTTCGGGTTCCTTTTTTTCTTGTCTAAATATTCGTATTATTGGGGATAAACTATGCAACCACAAAATACTAATTTTTTACAATCTACAAAATTTTTAATGACTTTTAGTAGAATTCCAAATGTTCAATATTTTTGTCAATCTGTACGTTTGCCTGGTTTAACATTAGACGTTTTAGAACAACCAACACCCTTTGTGAATGTTCAAAGACCTGGAGATAAACTTACATTTGATCGTTTGACTATCGATTTTTTATTAGACGAACAATTAAATTCTTGGAAAGAAATCTATAATTGGATGGTTGGAATGACTTTTCCAGAAAATTTTGATCAATATAAAAATCTGAAAAATTTATCATCTTATGCTCAATATCAGAAACAACCACAATATGCTGATGGAACATTAAATATTCTTACGGCATTAAACAACGTAAATCTAAGATACGAATTTACAGGTTTGTTTCCTGTTAGATTAAGTGAAGTAGTATTTAACACAATGGACGAAAATACAACAACTCTCACGGCATCGGCAGAATTCGGGTATACATACTATAGTCCAGTAACAATTTGAGAAATAAAATATAATTATGGAAACACTTGAAAATATTATTAGTCATTGGGAAAAGGATTCTGTTATTGATACAACAGATCCATCAAGAGAAATATTGAGAATTCCGACGCTCCATAGTAAATACTTAAGATTCATGACCGAACATAAACTTGCATCAAAGCGAGTTATGGGAGATTATGTAACTAAAAAAAGACTTCGTTGGGAATATTATTCTGGAAAATTATCAGAAGAACAACTAAAAGAATTAAATTGGGAACCATTCCAATTTACTTTAAAATCTGATATTTCCATCTATATGGACTCAGATGATGTTCTTTCAAAAATCTTACTTAGAAAATCTTATCACGATGAAGCTGCTTCTTATTGTGAAGCAATTCTCAAAGAATTAAACAACAGAACTTGGCAACTCCGAGAACATATGACGCATGAGCGATTTATACATGGTTCAAGATAAAATAACGATAAAAAAATATAATGAAGTTTACATTAAAATATACGCAGAAAATTATCTATTAAAAGAGTTATCAGATTATTTTACTTTTTGGGTACCTAACTTCCAATTTTCACCTGCATTTAAACAAAAATTGTGGGACGGTAAAATTCGTTTGTTGGATCTTAGAACTAATTTAATATATTATGGTGTTTTACCATATATTGAGAAATTTGTTAAAGATAGAAATTATGAATTAGAATATATTGATCCTCGTCCAGATGTTGCTGAAGAATTTCCTCTTGTTTTAGCTAAAAAATTTATTGAAGAATTAAATATTCATTCTGCTGGTGAAAAAATAAATGTTAGATCAGATCAGATTGAAGCATTTATTTCTGCTATGCGTGATAAGAGAAAACTTCTGTTGTCACCAACAGCATCAGGAAAATCATTAATCATTTATATGATAGTGATGCAACTATTAAAATATAAAAATTATCGTGGTTTAATTATTGTTCCACGAATTTCTTTAGTTCACCAGTTAAAAACTGATTTTGCAGATTATGCCGAATTTATCGATTTTAATGTCGATGAACATGTTCATACTATTTCTGAAGGTTCAGAAAAACATTCTGAGAAACCTATTATAATATCAACGTTTCAATCCATTTATAAATTAGATAAAAATTATTTTGAAAAATTTGACTACATTATTGGTGATGAAGCCCATCTATTTACAGCCCAAGCCTTAAAATATATTGCTGAATCTTGCATTAACGCAAAATATCGAATTGGTTTAACTGGTTCTCTGGATGGAACAAAAACACATAAGCTTGTTCTTGAAGGTTTATTTGGTTCAATTAAGCAAGTTATATCCACAAAAGAATTGATGGATAAAAAGAGTTTAGCAGAATTGGAAATAAAATGTTTGATCTTAAAACATAAAGAAGAAAACTGTAAATTATTGAAAGGTTGTGAATATAAAGATGAAATTGAATATCTTATATCAAATGAACAAAGAAATCGTTTCATTAAAAACTTAACATTATCTTTAGATAAAAATACCATGATATTATATGATCGTGTGGAAAAGCATGGAAAAATCTTATATGATTTGATTAAAAATTCAAAAAATTTGAAGAATAGAGAAGTGTATTTTGTATACAGTAAGACTACTGCCGAACAAAGAGAATTTATAAGAAAAAGATTTGAAGAAAAGGATGACATTATTGTTATTGCTTCATATGGTACATTTTCAACTGGTGTAAATAGTAAGAGCTTACATTACTTGATATTTGCATCACCAAGTAAAAGTAGAATTAGAAATTTACAAAGTATTGGTAGATCACTGAGAATATCAAAAACAAAATCAAAAGCTGTTTTGTATGATATTGCCGATGATTTAAGAATTGGTCATACTATGAATCATACATTGAAACATTTTGTTAAAAGAACAAAAATATATGATAGTGAGAAACATGTTTATAAATTATATAAAATAGGATTAGATAATGATTAAAACAATTAGATTGGCAAACGGTGAAGATATTCTGGCAGAAATTAATGATGAAGATGAATATCGTTATTATATTTCATATCCCATGTATATTATGTTGAAGTTTGATGCAAAACTTCAAAAGAATGTTATGATAATGGATTATTGGATTTCACCCTTAACAGTTCAAAATCTAGAAAATATAGAGTTGATGAAAGCTTCCGTAATGTCAATATCAGATACAAGTGATTCACTAAATCAATATTACAACGATTCTATAGATAAATTGAGATTGAAAAGATTACTTGATGAAAAATATAAAAAAGAATCTGATTCAGAAAACCATAATGAAGTATATGTTACATCCGAAACTATGGATGAAACAGAATTGATGGAACTTATGTTTGAAAAAGCCAACAGCACAACCCATTGAGCCGACCTGGTAATTAGATTCTATTAAGTATTAAATAAGTAATAATATAAAATATCATTAAGTTACTATTGATACTTAAGTTACTTTATGTTATACTGTTTAACATCATAACAAGTTAGTCCTTAAGTTTTTCTCTGTTAACACCATTATAAGCTAACTTTTAAATTTGTCAATAGGTAAATCAGTAATAATTGGAGTAAAAATGGAATTAGTAAAAAAGACGAAACACTACATCAATAATCAAACATTCCTGGAAGTTTTGATTGATTACAAAGCAAAATGTGCAGAAAATAAAGAAAAAGGATTAGAGGAGCCTCCTATACCCAATTATATTGGTGAATCCTTTATGAAAATTGCAGAAGGATACTCACATAAACCCAATTTCATCAATTACACATATCGAGAAGAAATGGTAGGAGATGCTGTAGAAAACTGCCTTCGATATTTTCATAATTTTGATCCAGAAATTTCAAAAAATCCATTTGCGTATTTCACACAAATTATACATTATGCATTCTTGCGAAGAATTGAAAAAGAAAAGAAGGAATTATATGTAAAATATAAATCAGCAGAAATTTCTGGGATTTTTGATGAGAATCATTCACTTGAATTAGATAATGGTGTTCAAATTCAATTTGAAATGTATGATAATTTATCAGAATTTATTGGAAATTTTGAGGCTGCCAAAGAAAAGAAAAAAGCAGTAAAAAAGAAAAAAGGTCTTGAAAATTTTATGGATCTATGATACAATAGAGTAATTGTAAATATAAAAATATATTATGACTAAAATTGCTTTAATAACGGATTGTCATTGGGGAGTTCGTAACGACAATCAAAATTTTATTGAACATTATCGTGAATTCTATGAAAATATTTTCTTTCCAAAACTGAAAGAACATAATATTACAAAGTTATTAATGTTGGGTGATACATTTGATCGTAGAAAATTTTCTAATCATGTAACTCTTTGGCATGCCAAGAATATATTCTTCAATAAGCTTAGTGAGAATAATATTGAAACATGGATGCTGATTGGAAATCATGATGTTCCATATAGAAATACAAATACACCAAATGTTCCAGAATTGGCTCTGATTGATTATGATAATATTCATTTCATTTCAGAAAAAGCCGAAACTATCAATATCGACGGAACAGAAATTTGTATGGTTCCTTGGATGAATAATTCAAATGCTAAAGAATGTTTCGAACACATGAAAGAAACACAAGCAACTATTTGTTGTGGACATTTTGAGATTCAAGGATTTTCAATGTATAAAGGATCCATTTCGGAAGATGGATTGAATAGAGGTATTTTTAATAAATTTGAATATACATTTTCTGGACATTATCATCACAAATCAAATTCAGATGGAATTTATTACCTAGGAAATCCATATCAATTAACTTGGCAAGATTATGGTGATGAGAGAGGATTTCATTTATTTGATCTTGAAACTAGACAATTAGAATTTGTTAAAAATCCTTATGAAATGTTTATTCGTTACATTTACGATGATACAGATAAATCATTCGAAAATATTATGAATTTTGATGTTAGTTCTATTAAAAACAAATATGTTAAAATTGTGGTGATGAAAAAATCTAATCCATATGCTTTTGATATGTTTGTTAATAAACTTTATCAATATGATCCAGCCGATGTTAATATTGTAGAAGAAATTATATCAGAAAATAAAGAAGATGATGATTTAGATCAAACTCAAGATACAATAACAATCCTCAATTCATATATTGATGGTCTCAAAACTACAGAATCTTTTGATGTAAATAAACTCAAATATATTTTGAGAGAAGTTTATATCGAAGCTTTAAATACACAGCAAGATTAAATATGGTATTATTTAAAAAAATCAGATGGAAAAATTTTCTTTCAACAGGAAACTATTTCACAGAAATAGATTTGAATAGAAATACAAGTACATTAATTGTCGGATCAAATGGATCTGGAAAGTCAACAATGCTAGATGCATTGACTTTTGCACTTTTTGGTAAGCCATTTAGAAATATTAATAAGCCAACATTAATCAATTCAATCAATGAAAAACAATGTGTGGTCGAGGTTGAATTTTCAATTGGAAACAAAGAATATAAAGTTGTTCGTGGTATTAAACCAAATATTTTCGAAATTTATTGTGATGATAAATTAATAGACCAAACTGCTGCAAATAAAGATTATCAAGAAATACTTGAAAAGCAAATTTTAAAACTTAATTTCAAATCTTTTACTCAGATTGTTATTCTAGGTTCGGCATCGTTTACTCCTTTTATGCAATTAAAAGCGGCTGATCGGAGAGAAATTATTGAAGATTTATTAGACATTAAAATCTTCTCGTCAATGCATACAATTATTAAACAGAAAATATCTTTATTAAAAGAAAAAGAAGTGAGTAATAAGTATGCACTTGATTTATGCGTCGAACGAATCAAGATGCAAAAAAATCATATTGAGCAGCTTAAGAAGCATAATCTTAAAGAAATTGAAAAGAAACAAAAAGAAATCGATGAATCTAATATAAACATCAAGAAATATACAAAAGATGTTCAATTAATCGATAAACATGTTCAACAATTGTTAAAAGGTATTGAAGATCAGACTAAGATAGATTCAAAATATAAAAGTTTAATTTTAATTGAATCAAAGATAGAATCAAATATTTCAAATTTATTAAAAGAAAAAACTTTCTATGAAAGTAATGATAACTGTCCAACATGCAAACAACATATTAATGAAAGTTTTAAAAAAGATAAATTTGAACAAGTTGATAATAAAATACAAACACAAATGAATGGAAGAAAAGAAGTAGGAAATCAAATTGAATTGATTAGAAATAGACTTCAAGAAATTTCAAATGTTCTCCAAAAAATTCAAGAACATCAAACAGAATCAGTGAGAATTAACGCTTCTATTCAGTCCTTATATAAGTATGTTGAGAAATTGGAAAAAGAAAAGATTGAATTATCAAACGTAACTTCAAACATCCAATTAGAAAACGATAAACTTAAAGAGTTAAAAACTGAATTAAAAAAATATTTAACAGAACAAGAGAAAATTTCATTAGATAGACATTATTATGATTTTTCTTATTCTTTATTAAAAGATAGCGGAATCAAAACAAAAATTATTAAACAATACTTACCAATTATGAATAAACTAATTAATAAGTATTTGACAACTATGGATTCATTTATTAATTTTAATCTCGATGAAAGTTTTAACGAATCGATCAAATCGAGATATAGGGATGATTTCAGTTATAATAATTTTTCTGAAGGTGAAAAACAAAAAATTGATCTTGCATTATTATTTACTTGGAGACAAATTGCAAAAATTAAAAATTCAACAAATACAAATCTATTAATTTTAGATGAAGTTTTTGATAGTAGTCTTGATGCATCTTCTGTTGAATTATTAATGAATATTCTTTCTGATGTATCAAAGGATACTAATGTTTTTGTAATTTCACATAAGGGTGATCAATTATCAGATAAATTTAGAAGTGTAATTACTTTCGAAAAGAAAAACAATTTTAGTAGGATGATAGTATGAGCGAACAAAAATTTACAGATGCAGTATTGACAATTAATACTGAAAAACAATCAACAAACGTAGAAAGAAAGAATATTCTATCCTTAGTTCGTGAATTAGATCCTATTTTATCTGAGACTATTCCAGAATTTGATTTTACAAATCCAGAATATAACGCTGTTGAAATAGCTTCGGATTTAGTAGAAACATGCAAACATTATAAAGGTTTAGGATTATCAGCGAATCAATGTGGATTACGTCATAGAGTTTTTGTTGCTGGATTTGGTGAAAATTTTGTGGCATTTTTTAATCCAAAAGTAATTAGTGTGGGTAAAGAAAATGTTCATATGTCAGAAGGTTGCTTATCTTATCCGCATTTGTTTATTAGTATTACTAGACCAGATTCTGTTCATCTTGAATATGAAGATTTTAATGGAGAAAAGAAACAGGGAATTTATACTGGTTTAACAGCAAGAATTATTCTACATGAATTAGACCATTTGAATGGTGTAACATTTACAAAGAAAGCAAAACCATTAGCATTAAAGTGTGCAGTTGAAAAGAGACAAAAACTATATAAAAGTTTTGAAAAATCTACGAATAAAATGTCAAAGGTATCAAAAAAGCTTCGTAAATAAGGATTCATATAGTATGAAAAAAGATAAAATTGAAAAAGAATTTACCGAATACGATAATTGTTTGAATGTTAAACAAGAAATAAAAGAATCAAGTTTAGTTGATTTTTTTGATCTTGATGAACAAGAAAAAGAAATGTTGATGGCAGATGAAAAAGAGTGGAAAAAACATTGGGTAGGAATGCCAGAATTCACTCAAGAAGATAATCCTCCATATAAAAAAATTATAGTTTCTTTTAGAAACAAAGAGGATTATCAAGAATTTGCCAAGATTATGAATCAAAAATTGACAGAGAAAACCAAATCAATTTGGTATCCAGAATTAGATCGTGAGGAAAATGCATTATTAAGGTGGATGGAAGATGACGAATCCTAAATATCCTGTTTATATTGTTTCAAAAGGAAGATCAGATTCAATGATAACTTCTCGTTCTTTAACAAGAATGAAAGTTCCACATTATATTGCTGTCGAACCTCAAGATATTGAACCTTACACAAAAGCTCTTGAAACATTCAACCTTAAAGATTATGTGACCTTAATTGAATTACCATTTTCAAATCATGGTGATGGTCCAGGAAGAGCAAGAAATAGTGTTTGGGATCATTCAATTGAACTTGGCGCAGAAAAGCATTGGGTTCTTGATGATAATATTGGAGATTTTTATCGTTTACATAAAAATAAAAGAATTCGTGTAGAATCTGGAATCATATTCAAAATTGCAGAAGATTTTATTGATCGTTATGAAAATGTTCCTGTTTCTGGATTTCAATATAGATTTTTTATTGCACCAAATAGTTATTATCCACCTTATGTAAAAAATACAAGAATTTATTCTACTCTATTAATAGACAACAAATGTAAACATCGATGGAGAGGAAGATATAATGAAGATACTGATTTATCTTTACGAGTGTTGAAAGATGGTGATTGCACAATTCAATTTAACGCTTTTCTTCAAGGTAAATCAGCAACTCAAACTGTGAAAGGTGGAAATACTGAAGAATTCTATCATAAGGAAGGTTCTCTAGAAAAAGATAAATGGAGAGATGGAATGTTAAATCCAGAAGGAACAATTAACAAATCACAAATGTTAGTTGATCTTCATCCAGATGTTTCTAGAGTTGTTTGGAGATATGGTAGATGGCATCACTATGTAGATTATAGTCCTTTTAAAAACAACAAATTAAAATTAAAAGAAGGAATAGAGTTGCCAAAAGGAGTAAACAATTACGGATTAAAATTAGTAAAATTAACAAAATAATTACTAATTTAATCTTGACATTGTTGAATTGTGTGATATAATTGTTTTTATTTAACTATGGGAGTTAATTATGAGTGTACGTGAAAACATGCTTAAGTTTCTTAAGAGAAAAGGTCCATACAATACCTTTACAACTAGGCAAGCACAAAATATGTTCAATGTGAACAATGTGTCTGCACGAATTTCTGAATTGCGTCAGGAAGGTTACAACATTGTAACAAAGAAGAAGGAACTAGACGATGGTCGTGTAATTACATTTTACAAGCTAGCCCGTCGTAATAATGTTCATGCTTAATTGATAATTCGGGGAACATCTAATGTTCCCCAGCTTTTATTGGATAAATTATGGAAATTTCAATTAAAATTGAAGAATTAAAGAAGAAAAGTATAATGATTGCAACACCTATGTATGGTGGAATGAATCATGGTCTTTACATGAAATCATGCCTTGATCTACAAGGCATGTGTATGCAATATGGAATTCAAACAAAGTTTTCATTTCTCTTTAATGAATCTTTGATTACAAGAGCAAGAAATTATCTAGTCGATGAGTTTCTTTATCGTTCGGATTGTACGCATCTTTTGTTTATTGATTCAGATATTGCGTTTGATCCTAAGGATGTATTAGCCCTTCTTGCACTCGATAAAGATGTAATTGGTGGACCATATCCTAAGAAGGCAATTAAGTGGAACAACATCAAGAAAGGTGTTACTAAAAATCCACAAGTTGAAGCTGGTGTTCTGGAAAAGCTCGCGGGTGATTTTGTCTTTAATCCTGTTCAAGGAACAAAACAATTTTCTGTTTCAGAACCACTAGAAGTTCTTGAAATTGGAACTGGTTTTATGATGATTAAGAGAGAAGTGTTTGCAAAATTTGAAGAAGCATATCCAAATCTAAAGTATAAACCAGATCATGTTGGACAAAAACATTTTGATGGTTCTCGTTATATCCATGCTTATTTTGATACTGTTATCGATAAAGATTCTGAAAGATATTTGTCAGAAGATTATATGTTTTGTCAATGGTGGAGAAATATCGGCGGTAAGATTTATCTATGTCCATGGATGAAAACAACTCATATTGGCACATATCATTTTCAAGGTGACATGCCAGCCATCGCAAACTATGTTGGAGAAATGTAATGGAAAGTAATGAAACAACATACACACTAAATGCAGCAGATCCTATTCCAGCATATGACTTTAATTTTGATACTCTTTTGACACCAAAACGTCTTGAAAATGAATCTTTTGAAGATTATAAAATTAGACGCAAAGTTGTAGCTGCGCGAGTTAAAGATCATCTAAAAGGTGAAGTTATTTGGAATAGTAGAGAGAATGGTACTTATAGAAAAAAGGTAAATGCATAATGATTATAGGTTTAGTTGGCTTTATCGGAAGTGGAAAAGGTACTGTTGGTGATATTCTAGTACAAGATTATGATTTCATTCATGAAAGCTTTGCGAAGCCAGTTAAAGATATTGCATCGTTTATTTTCGGATGGGATCGAGAAATGCTTGAGGGTTCAACAGAACAATCGAGAGCCTGGAGAGAAAAACCAGATGAAAAGTGGAGTAATCTTCTTGAAAAAGAATTCAGTCCCAGATTAGCACTTCAATTGATAGGAACTGAAATAGGTAGAAACACTTTTCATGATGATTTTTGGATCAAATTGATGCAATCTAGAGTGGATCCTAACAAGAATTATGTTATTACAGATGTTCGTTTTCCTAACGAGATTAAATTCATTCAAGAAAATGATGGATTAGTATTTCATATTCAAAGAGGTAGATTGCCTATTTGGTATGAAGATGCACTCTATGCAAATAGAGGATCACATGAACATGAATATAACATGATAAATGTTCATAAAGTCCATTCATCAGAATGGAAATGGATAGGATCGCCAGTGACTTTAACTGTTACAAACAATTCTTCTTTAGATGATCTTAAAAAAGAAATCAAAAATATCATGAATGTTTATTTAAAAAGATGATGGAGAGTTTATATAATGAAATTTACAAATGAAACGTTGGGTGTACTGAAACATTTTGCTAGTCTAAATCCAAGCATTCTTTTTCGTAAGGGAACAGAATTAAAGACTATTACACCCAATAAAGTTGTTTTAGTAAAAGCAAAAATCAAACAAGAAATTCCAGAGGAATTTGGAATTTATGATTTGAACAGTTTCCTTTCACTATTAACACTTGATAAAGATAATACAGATGTTGATTTTGACCAACATCATGTTATTATCAGTGGTTTAAATGGTCGTAGTAAGATTTATTATCGAAAGACAGATGAAACTTCTATTGTGGTTCCACCAAACAAAGATGTTAATTTTGGTGAAAAGGCAGTTTCGTTTCAACTTAAACTAGATGATTTTCAATGGGTAACAAAGACAAGTAATCTGCTTCAATCTCCAAATATTGCATTTGAGGGTAAAGATGGAAATTTGAATCTTATTGCTTTTGATTTGAAGAATGACGCAGCACATAAGAATTCACTTAAGATTGGTGAAACAGATAAAGAGTTTACTTTTGTTTTTAAGACGGAAAATCTGAAGTTGATTCCAGACACATATAATGTAGAAATGTCAGAACGTGGCATTTCATATTTCAAAAATGAATCTGATAATATTGAATATTGGATTGCAACAGAACGAGAAGGAAATAAAGTATGATTCCATATATTACATTAACTGAAGTAAAAAGTGGTATTGTAATTCACGTTTTCAAACAACATATTACTTCAATTTTTACAGCACCGGAAAAAGATGAGTCTGGTGAACCAAATCCAGTCGGTGGCAAGACAGTTGTATCGTTTATTGGTGGATCTGTAGTTGTTGAAGATAATAAGATTGATGTTTTAGAGGAAATTAAAGGTCATGCAAGATATTGAAATTGATGCAGAAGCGAAAAAAGAACTAAAAGATGCAATTGAAAAAGCAAATGTTGTTTTAACTAAAATAGAAACATTAAAGCAAGAATTAAAGGATATTATTCTTGTTGCACATGAAGAAACAGATATTCCAAAGAAAATTATTGCAAAGGCGGCAAAGACATATTTCAAAGCTAATTTCAAAGAATTAGTTTCTGAAAATGAACAGTTTGAAAATCTTTTCCAAACTTTGTTTGAAATTAAAAATCCTTAATGGAGTAAAAATATATTATGAGTGAAAATGATCGTGACAATTTTCTGTGGGTTGAAAAGTATCGTCCAAAGACTATTGATGAATGTATTCTTCCCGACGAACTAAAGCAAACTTTCAAAGAGTTTGTGAAACAAAAAAACATTCCAAATTTATTACTTTCAGGTACAGCGGGCGTAGGTAAAACTACAGTTGCTCGTGCCTTATGTAATGAGATTGATTGTGATTATATTATCATCAATGGATCAGATGAAAGTGGTATTGATGTTCTCAGAACAAAGATTAAAACTTATGCTTCATCTGTAAGTTTATCTGGTGGCAGAAAAGTTATTATAGTTGATGAGGCAGATTATTTGAATCCAAATTCTACTCAACCAGCATTGCGTGGTGCTATCGAAGAATTTTCCGGAAATTGTTCTTTCATTTTCACTTGTAATTATAAGAATCGAATTATTGATCCGATTCATTCTCGTTGTACCGTTATCGATTTTAAGATTAACGGAAATAAAGCTAAACTTGCTGCTTCTTTTATGAAAAGAGTTGAAAAAATTTTAACAGCGGAAAAGATTCAGTTTGATAAGGAAGTAATTGCTGGTCTAATTACAAAACATTTTCCCGACAATCGAAGAATTCTTAATGAACTTCAACGATATTCTGTTTCTGGTAAAATCGATAAAGGAATTCTAAATCAAATTTCTGATGTTAGAATTCGTGAATTGATTGATTCCTTAAAAACAAAAGACTTTGGATCAGCAAGAAAGTGGGTTGTTGGAAATATCGATAATGATCCAGCATTGATTTATAGAAAAATTTATGATTCTTTGTATGATTACGTTAAGCCATCATCAATTCCACAAGCCGTACTTATTTTAGCGAAATATCAATATCAAGCTGCTTTTTGTGCAGATCAAGAAATCAATCTGGTTGCTGCACTTACAGAAATTATGGTTGATGTGGAGTTTAAATGATGCCTGATTTATTCAAAGAAATTATTCCTTCTATCCTTCAAGGAAATGAAAAGATCATTCGGGATGATCTGGATGAAAAAGATTATGTTCCATTTATTGTCAATCGAGCTTTATCAAATCATATTGATTGTGTATTCAATGCAAACGAAATGAATATGTTTAATATTGATAAAAGAATGCAATATGATTTTCATTTTTTTGGAACCAGAAAATTCAAAAGAAAGTTTCAGTCATGGAATAAAAAGAATTCCGATTCAGAAGATTTTCTAGCAGTCAAAGAATTTTTTTCTTATTCTGATGAAAAAACAAAATCTGTTATGGACATTTTAACTCCAGAACAAATTGAAATTATTCGTCAAAAGACTGAAAAAGGTGGAATAGTTAAAAAATCCAAGGCTTCTAAATAAAGTTATTATAACAATAACACTTATTTGGAGTTAAAATAATGATAAATTTAAATGATATGATTGAAGTTGAATTGAGAGAAGATGATGATTTTTTAAAGATTCGTGAGACGTTGACTAGAATTGGAGTTGCTTCAACCAAAGATAAAATTCTTTATCAATCATGCCATATTCTCCATAAGAAAAATAAATATTACATAGTTCATTTTAAAGAACTTTTTGCCCTTGATGGTAAAAATACTAATTTTGAAGAAAATGATATTGCAAGACGCAACACAATCATCAACCTATTGGAAGATTGGGGTTTATGCAAAATCGTAAATCCAGAAAAATTAGGAAATCTAAAAGTGAATTTATCACAGATTAGAATTCTTAATCACAAAGAAAAATCTGAATGGACTTTATCTCCAAAATATAATATCGGCAAAACCTGGAAAAAATAAAAATGTTGTAAAAATACAACAGTATCCAAAATTTTGCTTGACATTTTTTTTGGATAGTGTATAATTACATTATTGAATGGGGTTTGCAATGAATTACAATATTATTACGAAATGGTCAAATATATTAAGACCCGATGAAATTTTTTATTCTTCTCCTGCTTGGAAAGGAACAGAAATAAATGGAGAAGAATTTATGGCAGTTTCCAAGAAAAATCCAAAAGAAGTTTCCCCAAATGAGGAATTATCCATTTTCTTTTTTAGAAAATCATTTCTTAAAAAATTGAAATATTAATAATGAATAAAAAATTTCTAAATGTGTATATGGATGTTGCAAAAAGATTTGCAAAAGAATCCTATGCTAGAAGATTAAAGGTGGGTGCCATTGTAGTCAAAGATGATAGAATTATTTCTGTTGGTTATAATGGAACTCCTGCTGGTTGGAATAACAATTGTGAGGATGAATCTGTTGAAATTAATATTAATTCAGAATCATTACCAAAATTAGTAACCAAACCAGAAGTCATTCATGCTGAAATGAATGCTATTGCTAAGTTGGCTAAAAGTGAAGAATCTGGTGATGGTGCATATATGTTCATAACACATTCGCCTTGTTATGAATGCGCAAAGCTAATTTTCACAGCAGGAATTAGAGAAGTTTTTTATGGAGAAGATTATCGTTCTTCTGATGGTGTTAATTTCTTAACAAAATGTGGTGTCAAAGTATCAAAACTAAACAATATGGAATGAACTAAAATTCATTATGCTAGTCAACGGTGAATTTCATGAATTTAGTAATACGAAATACAC
>Ga0207433_10003037_pt1 | contig 32954 bp, 28 predicted proteins | sample YelNatPaOPGAMG01_FD_187559 | JGI IMG/M metagenome (GOLD analysis project Ga0207433, IMG submission 187559) | Hot spring thermophilic microbial communities from Obsidian Pool, Yellowstone National Park, USA - OP-RAMG-01 (SPAdes) (version 3) | ecosystem: Environmental > Aquatic > Thermal springs... | reverse complement strand
ATTCGCGACCAAGGGCAATATCCGATTCCTTATTACCTGGTCTCAGATAAAAACCAATTCTTCCAAACCACATCATTGCCTTGAAATAGCGCTCGAATTTCTCATTACGGGTGTAATGACCACGGGGTTTATATTGACTGTAATCCTCGCGATAATTAAAGATGGGCGAAAAATTTATCCCTTCACTGCGTTCAATCAGTTCAAGTTCTGCTTTGACTAATGCGTTCATACCATCTTTGGGCGGGACAAATTTCTCATCTAATAAAGAGGCAGCAACCGATAAATAGGCAATATTCTTTTTAAGTGCTTGCGTAACTCGCCTTAGGCGGGTTGTTTTAGTCTTTTCCAATTGAGCCAATTCATAATTCAACAAACCTTTGGTCAAATCCAAAAGCAATTCATAGAAATATTCAATCTCTAAGTTACGCAGGGCGTAATCAAAAAGAATATGAAAGGTATGAAGAATAGCATCGGTTGTAACATAAATTGGCATATTTTGCTTTTCCGCATATTGATAAATCTCATAGATTTGGTCAAATTGTGAAGGGGTGACAAAGAAACCATTCTTTGCCAAGGTGCCTGAAGCATTTTTCAGCATTGCGGCCGGCAATTGAATATAGCGGAAATTTTCAATTTGATTCTTGTCTGTTTGACCAAACAGACTGACAAACAAAATGACGATTAAAAAGCACGGATAAAAGGCAGGGATAAGGTGATAGGGATAAGGCGTAAGAATTTTGAACTTTACCCTCGCCCCTATCATCTCGTGACTGCCTTGTTTTGCCATATTTGATTTTATCCGTAGACTTCGCAATTGTCAAGCCCGCAAATGTCCGTTTTCCGTTATCCGTTGTCCGTTTTCCGTTGACGGTCTACGGTTGACAGTAAACGGTTAACGGTTTTGGTTTTATAGAATGAATTTTTTTAATACAGATAAGCACAGGTGGAAACACAGATGATCGGCGTCCATCTGTGAAAAAATGTCCTCTCTTGACTTTCGGTTGAAATTTCTTATAATTGAGTTTAAGGAGTTATTGATATGGCGCATAAAAAAGGACAAGCCTCTTCGCGAAACGGACGAGATAGTGCTGGTCAAAGATTAGGTGTAAAGTGCTTTGCCAGTGAATTGGTTAAAGCCGGCAGTATCATCGTTCGACAAAGGGGAACAAAATTCTTGCCGGGAATGAATGTGGGCCGGGCTAAAGACGATACCCTCTTTGCCTTAACCGACGGAGTCGTCCGATTTGAACGGGTGAGCCGGACCAAGAAACGGATTTCGGTTTATCCGACCGCGTAAGGCAAGTCAGCCTGTTAGTTCCAGTAAATTATTTTCCCTCTGTCTTTAGTTTGGCTAAAAGTTTTTGTGCCCTTGGTTTATCCTTTAAGAAATAATCCGCTGGATATTTGGGGTCTTTCATTTCAATTACTGTGTTAAGTAATTCTTTTGCCTTATCGTAATTTTTTGTTTTGAGATAATGTTCGGCTAAATCAAGATAGGGCAAGGTAAATTTAGGGTCGTATTGAATTGCGCGTTTTAGGTACAATATACCTTTTTCCCTATCCCCACCGGCAAAACTTGGTGCCCTTAGAGAAAGAATCGCTAAGGCATAAATTACATCACTATTTTGCGGGTCAAGTTCTAAGGCGCGGTTAAATCCGGCTCGTATTTTTTTAAGCCCAGCCAATGATTTTAAAATACCGCGAATTTGGCATATTGCACCGTAATTAGCCGCAAACCAAAAATGTCCCCAAGGGTTCTTATCATTAACTTTAATCAATGTTTCCGCCAAAACCATTCCTTGGTTAAAAAAGTGAAGTTTTTTGTCTTGGGTTTTTGCCTTATCGCCTAATGCATAATTTATCTCGGACATTCCTTTTAATGCCTCTTCGTTATGGGGATTTAAATCTAAAATGTCTTGAAAAATTCTTTGACTGCGTAGAAAATTGGAGTCGGCAAGATGACGATTGTTATATAAATAATTAGCATAAGTTAAAAGTGAGTCAATATCACCTTGCGTTAATCCGCCTTGGGTGGATAGGCCAAGCCAAATCAATAGAAACATCAGGACAAAGGGGCTTTGCCCCTTTGAATCCCCGAAAATCCGCCTTAGGCGGATTAAAACCCGGGGAGATGAGGGGTAATCCGCCTTTGGCGTCTCCGCTTCGCGGTTTCCCCTCATCACTCGTCCCTATCACCTCGTCCCTGCCCTTTTCTTGGTCAATCCACGGCTACGACTTTATTGACTTCAGGGATTTCGGCTTTCAAGGTTCGCTCTATCCCTACCGCTAATGTCATTGCCGCAAAAGGGCAACCAGCACAACTCCCGACCAGTCTTAACTTTACTGTTCCATCCTCGGTAATTTCAACCAATTCGGCATCGCCGCCATCGGCTTGTAAATTAGGTCGTATCTTTTCTGTAATGACCTTAGCAATTTTTTCTTTTATTGTCTCGTCCACTTTTTACCTCCATTATTTTCTTTTAATGAATTAACCAAATAGCAGTTTCTTCTGGTGGTAATGGTTTAACTTTTAATCTTTTCCGACCGCATTTTATTTTAACCAATTGCCCGGACTTGTCATCCGAATAGCGGGCACAGATCCCTGCCGCAATTTCAATATCTTGGTTACTTTTATAATTTCTTAAAATAACCAACGGACCTGCAACCTCAATTGGGCTGAAGGTTAAATCCTCTTTGGTTGCCAGTTTGGCTAAGGCTTCGTTTTCTAATTCATTCCTTCCCACCACCACTTTTGCCTTGCTCGGTAATCGAAAATGTCGGCCATACTTTAATAACTCAATATCGTTTAAAGTATCTTCATTATAAGAAAAGGCATCTTTTAGTCTTTCAGTAAAATAAATATCGGTTAAAAGGCACCCGCCGGCTGGGTTAGGATATTGCTTAACACCAAATTTTTTTGCCAGTTCAATTTGTGGTTTACGGGAGCGGCCTCTAATCGCCAGAAGTTGCATTCTGTCAACAACGCCTTCTTTTTCCGGGATAGTCGGTTCTAACAGTTTTGCTGACAAAGGTCGTAATAACCAACCCAAAAGCCCAGCCTCGCGTTCAATCAACCGTAAAGAATCAATCGTTTGGGACATCGGTCTTTCACCTAATACTTCACCGGTAAAGACAAAATCTCCTTTTAGTTCCGCCATTAGCTCTTTGGCTTTTTTTAGCATAAAGATTTTGCAGTCAAGACAAGGATTAATATTTTTGCCGTAGCCGAATTTTGGTTTTTTAACTATTTGCACATAGTCCGCACCTAAGGGAATAATTTTGAGTTTAAGACCTAAATCTGCCGCAACTTCTTTAATTTGATTCTTGTCTTCCTTTTTACTAAAAAACGGTGTTATAAAATGGACACCAATAATATCAATGCCAGGTCCAATGCCGGCAGATTGAACCAACTTGACCGCCAGGATGCTATCCAAGCCACCGGAAAAGAGGCTAATTGCTCGGTGTTTTTTCATTTTAACAAAATTCCTTTGCTTTTGCTGACCAATCAATTTTAACCCGTATTCCTTCTCTGTCAAGTCTGCTTTTGAGCCTTGCCAAATCTATTTGCTAAGTTATAATAAAAGTGTTTTTCAAAATGAAAAATTTGGGCTTTATTTTAGTTGTGATTGGTTACACCGCCGGTTGGGCGGCTTTTGGTCCTAATATCCGAGTTGACCACCAAAATCTACCAAACCATGTCACAAGTCATGCCGCTATTACGCTTAGTCTGTCTGATTCATTACCCCAACCAATCTATGTGGTGTTTCAAGACGATTCCCTTGAAGGAATTGTAACTGTCCGAAGCGATATCTATTTTCAAAAGTCCACTGACGGTGGTGCTACCTTCCTACCACAAGATGTCTTGGTAAGACGCGGGGAAACTTTTGCTTGTTATCCTGATATAATTACTGACCAAGGCGGTAATATCTATATTGTTTATACCGAACGGTTGCCCGGACCAAGTTTGGGCCATATCTACTGTACCCGTTCAACCGACCAAGGGGTTAGTTGGTCAACACCCCGCCGGATTGATGATAATTCATCACCTGTGATGATGGGCTGGGCAAAAATAGCGGTTGATACCGGAGGTGATTTGTTCGTTGCCTGGAACGATGGTAGAATGCATCACTTGCATATTTGGTCTTCAGTATCAAGTGATAGTGGTGTTAATTGGCGAACCAATGTCCGAGTTTCCGGTGATACCATTTCAAGTGACCGCTATCAACCCGATGTGGCAGTTTGTCCGACTACCAATTTCTATCTGGTTACCTTTAGTAGTCCTTACTATGCCCGTCCTAATCTTGTTACCCACAATTCGGTTTTCACAAAATCAACCGATGGCGGGATAGCCTTCTCACCTCCGATTGTGTTAGATACTTTCACCAGCCATTGTGGGCAGCCACATATTGTCGCTTCGGAAAATTTTATTATCGCCAGTTATTCTGGTTATAGTGGTGGTCTTCAAATTCATTCCCAGGCCCGCACCTCAAACGATTTTGGAATTAGTTGGACGCCACCCGTACCGCTAACTAATCTTGAAACACTTTATTCTTCGTATTACAACGGTGCCAGGTTAGCAATTGACCCATCGGGTAATGTCCACACGGCGCTTATGGTTTGTGATATAGTAACTTGGAACTACGAAATATACTACGCCTTTTCCACTGACCAGGGTCTTACTTGGTCCGAACGAGAGATTGTCAATGAGGCAACTTACGCCGAGCAGTATGACCCTGACATTGCTGTTGATTTATCGGGTTTTGCCTATATTGTTTTTGAGGACCATCGTAACCAACGAGGCGAAATTTGGTTTGCCACCAATCACCCATTAGCATTATCCGAAAAACCTACTAAGCGAATGAATTCATTACTTATCGGTATTCCTACCATCTTCCGCAACAAAACTTTATTCCACTTAACCAAAAACGAAAATCAAATCAATACGATAAGAATTTACAATATTACCGGTAATTTAGTGCGGAAATTAATTGTAAACCCTGATAGCCAGTCATTAGTTTGGAATGGTTTGGATGATTGGGGTCGACGCTGTCCATCCGGAGTATATGTCGTTAAGGCAGAAAAATCGGGCAGGGTTATCGCATCCGGCAAAGTTGTGTTACTTCACAAAGGGGCTTTGCCCCTTTGAATCCCCGAAAACATTTTTTTTAAAACCCGGGGAGATGAGGGGTTTCCCCTCATCCTTAACGGATTTTATTCTTCCCAACACGGGTCATCACCCCTTTCCAGAAATTCAGTCTTTTAAATAACGGAAATCTCTGCCGACGGAAATCGCAACATTAACTCTTGCTGTCGGATAATGCGGTGATTTGGCAATATCGGCAACGCCGAAAACGAATTGAAATGGTCCGATTGGTGTGTTGGTTCGAATCCCAACACCGGTGCCCCAAAAAAGCATTGAGTCGGCTTGAAAATTATCCGCCAATTGGTTTAATTTTTGAAAAGTTGCAATATTGGCAAACAACTGAAGATAGAAGGGATAATCGTTACGATTGAACAAGCGGAAGAGTTGAATATCGAAGCCCAACCGAACAATGGCTTTCTGGTCGGTCGTAAATTCATTTTGAGCGAACCCGACTAAGTTTTTACCACCACTATGAAAAAATTCTGTCCAAGCCAATCTACCCCAAGTTATACCCAATTCGGCACCATAGCGGAAAAGAATTTGAGTAGATAAAGGAATAATCCGTTCAGTAGCAAACTCAATTTTTATAAAATCGTTTTGCGACCGAAGTTTTTTACTGGCAATTAAGCCCCGCCAATGATAAGTTAAACCCCGCGACGGGAAAAACAAATCGTTAAAGTTATTAAATTCCATAAAAAGGGTTGGACCAATCACCCATTCTTTGGGCGGAATTGAATCAAAAACGGCTAAGGGCGGCATTCGGTAGGTTGCTTGATAGGCGTTAAGACCAACATTAAAATAGGCATCGCGGCCTAAGCTATATCCAACTTCGGCTACCCCGCCCCGGTTGTCAGTATTATAATCCGTCAACCATTTTCCATTTTTGTAATAAGACCGGTCAAGCGAACGCCAAAATGCGTCCAGTCGATAACCAAACGGCAAACGAAAAAGTCGAGTGCCGGTTAACCCTAATCGGTATTCATTTGGATTACCCCAGTGAATCACACCACGAACACTTGCACCCGAACCAGCTAAATTACCTTGTCCAACCTCAATACCTAATCCAACATTATCAATATTATTGTAATAGAGCCCTAATGAATAAAAACCATAAGCCCTTTCCTTGATTTTAATTATTATATCAACACAAAGGGGCTTTGCCCCTTTGAATCCCCGAAAAGATTTTTTCTTAAAACCCGGGGAGATGAGGGGTTTCCCCTCATCCCAATCGGTCTTGCTTGGATTACCCGTAAATTCTAAACGGTAGTTGACTGCTTCAAAGAGTCCGGTATTGAATATTCGGTTTAAGTCGTTCACTAATTGTTTGAAATCCAAATAATTCCCGGGGCACGTTTTCATTTCATTATAAAGAAGTCGGGGATGAGTAATTCGTATCCCTTCAAAACGGATAGCATGGACCAAAGGCAACGGTCTTGGTGATATTTTCTTTTTAGACCCTACTATTTTTCTTGACGCCAGTTTGGCATAAATTTTAGGCAGGGCGGCTCTTGCGGCTTCTTCACCAGCCCGAATCAATTCTCGGGCACGGGCAAAATCAGAATGAAGAAAAGGGTCAACATTGGGCTCAATTAAAATATCGGCTAATTGTTTCTGGCGGTTTAGGTCAGAAATATTGGCAACATCAATTGAACGCGAAACGATGTCAATTAAAGAGACTTCCGATGACCCGATTTGTCCGCCTTTGGCAGACACACTCCGCCTTAGGCGGATTGCCTCGCTTGTCTCGGCACACGCTTCGCGTTGCGCGTTGCGTGTCCTTCCGCCGGGTTTTAGAGGGGAATCCTTTTGAACTGTTGGGTTATGTTTCATTGTTAAGACCGCAATAATAAAATCCGGTGAATATTCCAATAACGGGTCTACGGGCAAATATTGCTGAACCCCACCATCAACCAATTGCTGGTCATCCAACTCTTCGGGAGCAAAAACGCCAGGAATGGCAATACTGGCACGGATGGCTTGAGATAAACGCCCCTTCTTTATTATTCTCTTCTCGCCAGTAACTAAATCTACCGCAATGGCACGAAAAGGAATCGGCAGGCTATCAAAATCATAATAAGTGTTATATTCAATTTCGGACAAAAGGTCCATCAGGAGAAACTCTACATTCTGTAATGGAATTAAACCGCTGGGCAAAGCCGGAAAGAAATTACGATGCCTAAGTTGAATTATATACCGTTGACTTTGTTGCCGTTCGGGCAGGTATTGGGCACCAAAAGGTGGATTAGCACTAAAAAGCCTTGACCAGTTGGCATTGATGGCGATACTTTCCATTTCGGTAATCTTTAGGCCTGCCGCATAAATCCCACCGACCAAAGAACCCATACTATTACCCGAAATATAAGATATCGGTATTCCGGCTTCTTCCAATACCTTCAAAACACCAATGTGAGCAAACCCCAGTGCAGCACCACCCGAAAGCGCCAAACCAATCTTAACCGGTGCTGAATCAATTGTGGTTTCTAATTCACTTTGGTTAAGGGTGAATTGGGCAGCGCCACTAATTAAAACCAAAATCAAATTAGCAATGGTAATAAATTTCACCACAATATTTTAGCCAATAAAAAGAAAAAGTAAATAATTACAAACCCGAATCGGATTGAATCCCCAAATTGTAGGGCCTGATTCGAACAAAGATTAAGCAAACCAGAATCCGCCTAAGGCGGATTGCCCTACAACCAGGGGAGATGACCCGCTTTGGGTCATCCTTTCATCCAATCCCGAAAGTAGAATTTTCCTTGACTTTTTAATTTTTATCGTTAAAATCTTTAGAGGAAGAGTCAAAGATTGAGTTCAAAAGAACGGAATCAAGTTAAAAGTAGTATCTATTTGGGTGGTATTGACCCTTTGCTGATTTTTGGTTTTGCCGATGAAAATTTAAATATCATTGCTCATCACTTTTCCCAATCCGTGATTTCAGCCCGCGGTGACCGAGTCCGGATTTCTGGACCTGCTATCGAAGTTCATCAAATTCAAGAAGTATTCCAAAGGCTTTTAAAACGAGTAAAAGGTGAAGAGAACATCAATCCGGACACCGTCCGGAATGAAATTATGCAGGTAAAACAAGAGCCAACGCAAAAGGCAAAGACAATTCCGGACAAACTATGTTTTACCGCAGGAAGCGAGCGAAGCAAAAAAGGCGAAAAAGAATCTGCGCAAGTTGGGTTGGTTGTTCCAACGCCGAAAAGGTTAATATACCCTAAGACGCCAAACCAGGCAAATTATCTAAAAGCGATTGATGATTATGATATTGTTATCTGTATCGGACCGGCTGGAACCGGTAAAACCTATTTAGCGGTTGCCAAGGCGGTTTCTGCCCTAACCAGTGGAAAGGTGGCACGAATCATCCTTACCCGACCAGCAGTGGAGGCTGGTGAATCTTTAGGCTTTTTACCGGGTAACCTGAAAGAGAAGGTTGATCCTTATTTAAGACCACTTTACGATGCCCTTTACGATATGGTGCCGGTAGAAAAACTCCGCCGGCTCTATGATGAAGAGGTGGTTGAAGTCGCACCTTTAGCGTATATGCGCGGGCGAACCCTTTCGGACGCCTTTGTGATTTTAGACGAAGCACAAAATACAACTTCAATTCAAATGAAAATGTTTCTGACGCGTTTGGGTTGGAATTCCAAGGCGATTGTTACTGGCGACATTACCCAAATTGACTTGAGTGGCAATCAACTATCCGGTTTGGTTGAAGCCCGTAGTCGCTTAAAGCATATTGATGGGATCAAATTTATTTATTTTGACGAACAGGATGTGGTTAGACCGCCCTTGGTCTCAAAAATCGTTAGAGCCTATGGGACAAAAGAAGCCAGTAACGAAGGATGACCCGAATCGGGTCATCTTTCCGGGTTTTAATCCGCCTAAGGCGGATTTTCGGGGATTCAAAGGGGCAAAGCCCCTTTGTATTGAAATAATTGGGACAAAAAGCCCAAAGTTAATTAAAGAGTTACGGAGGGTTCTTCGTTCCATCCTTTTAGCCAAAAAATCTTCTGCCCGAAGTCTTTCGGTTATTTTGGTTAATAACGAGTATATTCGGAAACTGAACCGAAAGTATCTTATGCGCAATCGCGTCACTGATGTTTTAGCCTTTCCCTTTGATGAAAAATTTTTAGGTGAGATCTATATTTGTCGAGAGCAGGCAAAAAGGCAGGCGCGGGTTTTGGGCAAAACCTGTAACGAGGAGATAATTCATTTGGCAAAACACGGGCTAATGCACCTATTAGGCTATCCGCCTGAGGCGGATTAATTCGCCCAAGATAGCGGTCGAATCGACCCTTTACCCGAATCGGGCTGGGGCGGCTGGACGGTTTAATTCTTATGTTTTGGTATTTAATTGTCGTTGTTGTCTGTTTATTCTTTTCCGGCCTATTCTCGGGTTCGGAAACCGCATTATTTTCTATGTCCAAGACTCTTTTAGTTCAATTAAAAGAGACCAAGCCAAAATCCGGCGCACGGGTTAGTAGACTTTTAGCCAACCCGCCAAGACTTTTAGGCACAATTCTACTTTCTAATCTATTCGTTAATGTCATCGCCTCATCGGTTTGGACGCTATTTATCCTTGCCTTAGTCCGATACTATCGTTTATCCCAACCGCTTTATTTAGCCATCGGTTCAATTGTAATGACCGCTTTACTTTTAGTCTTCGGCGAGGTCTTGCCAAAACTTTGGGCATTAAGGAATCCTTTAGCGGGAGCCAATTTTCTATCACCCTTAATTACTTTTTTCACTAAAGTCTTCTCACCGATGGTAGGAATTTTATCCTTGCTCGGTTTTAAGATATTGCGCCGGACCAAGTCACCCGATTTCCCAACCGATGAAGAACTTTTAACTATGATTGAGATTGGACGCGAACAAGGGACAATAACTGCAACCGAGGAGGAGATTCTTCACAATTTAATTGAATTGGAGAAAAGGACTGCCTCAGAGGTTATGACTCCCCGAATCAAGATTTGTGGATTAGAAAGGAATAGTTCTTGTGACGAAGCGCTACAGTTTGCTAAAGAGACTGGATTTTCTCGCTTCCCGGTCTTTGACCAAACAATTGATACCATTATCGGTATTTTGTATGTCAAAGACCTTCTTATTCATTCCAACGCGGTATCAAGAATCGACGCAATTATGCGTCAACCCTATTTTATCCCCGAAGTTAAAAAATTATCATCGCTTTTGGAAGAATTACGCAAGAAGGGTTCCCATATTGCAATCGTCGTGGATGAGTTTGGTCAGACCGCTGGACTTATAACCTTGGAAGATGTCTTAGAAGCAATTTTTGGCGAGATTAGCGATGAATACGACTTGTCTTCGGACCTGCCTTATTTTCAAGTGGATGAAAAGACATACTTAGTGGACGGTGAGATTGATTTGAGAACCCTCAATCGTATCTTTAAGCGCGCCTTTAAAGGGCTTGATTACGAACGGCTTTCTGGATTCATCTGCGCCCAACTTAATCGCTTGCCCAAGGTTGGCGACTCTTTCACTTTTCGCAAATTACGATTTGAAGTTAAGGCGGTGAATAACAATCGGATTGAAAAGGTATTAATTCAATCCGTCCGAGGCGAATAAACTTATGACAATGCTTCTCGGTTTAGCCTTTTTACTCCTCCAAGGTTTCTTCGCTGGTAGCGAAACCAGTTTCACCAAAGCCAACTGGGTTCGGTTAAAGACCTGGAGTCGTAACCGACGACTGGGCGCGGCGCGGGCACAAAAACTTCTTGAAAACAAAGAAAAGGTTTTGGTCTGCACCTTAATTGGTACCAATCTGTCCGTAGTTTTAGCTTCAATGCTTGTGGTTAACTACTTTGCTACTAATTTTGGTGTGCGCTATGTTGGCCTGGCGACAATCTTGGTTTGTATCCTCTCTTTAATCTTTAGTGAATTTCTACCTAAGACAATTGCCCAAGCCTTTCCTGACCATTGGGCATGTTTTGCTTCTTATCCGTTACTCTGGACAATGAAAATTCTTTCGCCTGTAAGCAATCTTTTATACCTGTTAGCCCGAATCGGGCGCCAAAGTTTTTTGGATTCGGGTTCAATAAGAAAATCTCAAGTTTCAGACCAAACAGATGAGGGGAAACCGCGAAGCGGAGACGCCAAAGGCGGATTACCCCTCATCTCCCCGGGTTTTAAGAAAAAATGTTTTCGGGGATTCAAAGGGGCAAAGCCCCTTTGTGATGAGGGGAAACCCCTCATCTCCCCGGGTTTTAAGAAAAAATGTTTTCGGGGATTCAAAGGGGCAAAGCCCCTTTGTAGGGAAGATACAACTGGATTTTATCAAATAATTTCCAAAAAAGACTTTATTGTTGCCCTCCGCGAATACTTCCGACTGCCCGACGAGGCAAGCGAAGGGTCCCCAAAAGACCGAACTTATTTAGCTGGAATCGCCTACCGGCTCTTTGAATTCAGTAAAATGAAAGTCGCCGAGGTGGCAATACCGCTTGCCCGAGTTGTGGCAGTTCCGGAAGACACCTCTTTGGCTAATTTATACGAGGCGATTAAAAAATTTGCCTATTCCCGATACCCAGTATATAAAGGAAACCCGGCGAATATAACCGGTGTAATGCACACCAAAGACCTACTCTATTTACCGCGGAAACGAATTCGGCGTGCCTATGTGGTTAGCTCACAAGCAAGGGCAATGGAGGTATTAACCGAAATGCGACACCGGGGCGAACATTTAGCCGTGGTGAAGGATGAGACCAATAAGGTTATTGGCATCGTAACCTTAGAAGATTTGGTTGAGGAGTTGGTTGGTGAAATTAGGAGCGAAGACTAAAGAGACCGCAGTGAAACTCGGAATGCCAAATGTGGAATGCGGAAAACCCGATTCGGGCTAACGCGAAGCAATCCGCCTTAGGCGGATAAAGAACGGGGTCAATGGCTAAGTTATTACGCACCGAGGCAATTGCTCTCCATTCCATCCCTTTTGCTGAATCAAGTAAGATTGTAACATTTTACACCAGGGATTTCGGCAAACTCAACTTTTTAGCCAAGGGTGCGCGGCGGCCCAGAAGCAAATTCGGCGCTGCCTTAGAGACTTTTACCTATGCCAAATTAATTCTTTATAAGCCTGAGACACCAAAACTCTATATCCTGTCCGATGCTGAGATTATCCGACCCTTCGCTCGTCTTCAAACCACTGCCGAGCACTACTTCGCTGGTGAGAAAATAGTAAACTTTGTGCTTAGAGCCGTAGATTTTGAAGAACCGAATGCCCGGCTTTTTAATCTAATATTAAAAGCGCTAACCACCTTAGCCGAGACCAATGGAATTACGGATAATTTGGTCTTGGCTTTCTTCTTAAAAGCAGCCAGTTTTTTAGGTTATCGACCGGAATTAGAAAATTGTATTATCTGTCGTAAGGCATTAGCCAAAATGCCCAAGGAAATTTTTTTTGCTAATGGTTTGGGCGGAATCTTGTGTCCAGACTGTAAAACCAAAAGTCCGGAGGTAGTTTGTTTGAGTCAAAAGGATGTTATTCAATTGCAGGCGCTATTATACTTACCCCTGCACCGGTCACTGAATCTAAAACACCTCAAGCCCGAACTGGTAACACTCATTCTGCAATATCTCAATCACCATCTGGAAAAACTTGACCTTACCGATTTTAATCAAAACAATGTCATCTAATCGGTCGGCTGAATCGGCGCGGCTATTGCTTCATATCTGTTGTGCGCCCTGTGCCACGACTGTAATCAAGCGTCTGCAACAAGTCGGCTATGAGGTCTATGGTTATTTTTATAATCCCAATATCCATCCGGAAAAAGAGTATTACCAAAGGCTACTGGAGACCCAAAGGATTTGTCAACTTTGGGCTATCCCATTAGAAGTCGGCGAGTACGATTGGGACCGCTACGAGGCTCTTATCCGTGGTCTGGAGGCAGAAAAAGAAGGTGGGAAGCGGTGTTTGGTCTGTTATCGTTATCGTCTGGAAGCGGCGGCGCAAAAGGCAAAAGAGTTGGGAATTAAGGAAATAGCAACGACTTTAACCATCAGTCCCCATAAACCGGCAATTGTGATTAATCAAATTGGCAAGGAAGTTTGCGAAGAATTAGAACTCAAATTTTATGAAGCGGACTGGAAAAAGAAAGATGGTTTCAAACAGAGTATAGAAACTTGTAAAGAACTAAATATCTATCGGCAAAATTATTGTGGCTGTAAATACAGTATTCGTCCCGTAATAGCCCAACCGCCAAAAGTATTAACTGAGAACAAAGTCAAACCAGAAACAAAACCGAAATCCTTTGCCCATTTGACCGAATCGGACACACTACGCCATAGGCGGACTGCGTTGCGGTTAAAAAAGAAAAAGACCAAGCCTTGGCGAAAAAATAAAAGGGTCTAAAATAAAGATAGTTCCGCCCCACTACAATTTTGTCATCTTTTTAGAAAAACCGTCACAAAAAGGTTATTTAAAAGTAACGCAAAAATCAAGCCGAAATTTCTTCTAAGTATTTAATATTTGATTTTTTATATTTAATTTTCCTTTGGGAGGGGGTATCGCCTACGGGGTAGCCCCGTAGGTTGCCTGGGGAGTGGCTTCGGGAGTTGCCTCGTAGACTGCTTCTGGGGTTGCTTGGGGAACTGCTTCGGAGGCTGGTTAGGGAGCGACCTCATAGACAACTTCGGAAGCGACCTGGGAGGCAACCTGGGAAGCAGGCTCGGGGACTGCCTCGGGGGTCGCCCCGTAGGCTACTTGGGGAGCAGGTTCGGGGACAGGGGTAGTCAATTGCTTCAATACGATAGTTTTCTCAAAATATAGCAAAGTCAAAATTTCTTTGTCACATTTTTTAATTTCTTCCGTCTAATAGGGTTGGAAGCAATGAAAATCGCTCTTTGACAATTTGGAGTGAAGCGAATACCCCAAATGATAACTAATGAAAACGGATATAAGACCACAGAGAACACAGAGTTAACCGATTATGTAGGGCAAGGCTTTAGCCTTGCGAGATGCAACCCATAAAGGGTTTTCATACAACAAATAAAAGCAAACCTAAATCCGCCTTAGGCGGATTGCCCTACATTAGGCGCTAATTGGTGTTAAGATTGTTGGATATCTGCCTGAAACCAGAAACTACAAGTCGCCCAGTATCATTGGGAAAGGTGAAGGGGACGGCAGGGAAAGGAGGTGTGATTATGGCAGTAAGAAACGCATATCGGCGAATCCAGAAATGGGAAGCCAACCTATCCGGCGATGCCCTCTCCACCAAGGTCGGACGCTTAAAGGATATGATGAAGTCGCAAATTGAAGAGATGTTTCCGGCGCTTGTGTCAATGGAAGACCGAGTAAAGACGGTATTAGATGAAGAAGGAATCTCAACCACTCAATATCCATTCTATCTCAATTTCGCTCGGCAATGCTTCAAACTGGTGCGGGAATTTGCTGGTGCGACGCTAATCAATCGGGCGAATATTATGTTACAGCGTTGGGTAGCGGATGGCTATACCCAGGCAATCCTGGAGCGGATTCGCGATGTCGTCTTCACTTTAGCTGCACCGGGTCCATAAGATGAGGGGTAATCCGCCTTTGGCGGATACGCTTCGCGTTTTCCCTTCATTTCCCTGTTTCCGCTCTCTGCTTGCCGCCATCCGCAAAAGCGGTGTGCGGTCCGCAGTCGGCGAAAGAATTGGGGATTCAAAGGGCAAAGCCCCTTTGTGATTTTGACTCTTATGGTCTGCTAATTGGGAAGCGCGAAGGCGGAGGCGGGTAACTTGTGCCTGCCTCCTGCCTTTTATCTATTGAAGTTAAACTTCCATAAAATACGCTATTGTATCAATACTAATTTGGTTAAGGGTTTTTCGTTATTCGCTTTTAACCGATAGAAGTAGATGCCACCAGTAACCCGATTAAGAGAAATTCCCCGACCCGTGCAATCGTAAATCTGATATTGGGAATTAGAAACAACTTTCTTGAATTGAACAAGGGTCATCACGGTTGCTTTCGGGAATTGGGAGTTGGGAATTGGGAATTGGGATACGGTTTGTTCTTGTGGTTTTCCAACGAAAGACCAAAAACTCGGATTACCAGGCGTGTAGCACCAGAACTCATCGGTATTATTGCCTTTGAAAGCATAGATTTTTCCTAAAGCAGCGCATAAAGCACCGCCAGATTTAACCTTTTTACCGGAAAGACCTTTGGGAATTGTCTCGCGAACTACCCAACCATTAGCAGTATATTCATAGAAATCCTGAGTATTGCCACCTTTAAAAGCATAGATTTTGCCATCAAGAACAGTTAAGGCACCACCATCTTTAACCTTTGGTTTATTACTTGGCGAAAGCGGAATACTGGAATCCCGCAACCAGGTTCGATTAACTAAACTATATTTCCAGAAAGTATAGGTATTGCCTTTGAAAGCCCAGACATAGCCATCCAGATAAGCAAGTGAACCGCCTTTTTTAACTTTCTTATTTTCCGAACCACGAGGAATTGTCTCTAAGGCAATCCAACCAGAATCAGGAGAGAATTTGTAGAATTCTTGGGTTCCGCCTTTCACGAGATAAAGCCAATTACCATCAGTGGTTAAAGCACTACCGTCTTTGAGTTTTTTATCACCCGGAATAGATAGTTCAGATTGCCAAGCATTATTAACTGGATCATAGGAATAGAAAGCGTTACTGCGTCCTTTTATCAGCCAGACCTTGCCATTATACCAGCAAATTGCTGAGCCACCTTTAATTTTTCTATTTTCAGAACCAAGAGGAACAGATTCGCGTTCAAACCATTTTTGATTTAGTAAGTCATAAGTCAGAAATTTTCGGGTATTGTTACCGGTAGTGGCATAAATGAATTGGCCACCATCATAAGTCAATGAAGCGCCGGCTTTGATTTTTTTGGGTAAAACTAAGTCTGCCAATTGCGTCCAGTTCTCAGGAATACCGGAAGGCGGACGGACAAAAAGTGTTTTCAATTGCGCGTCATTAGAAGAATCTTGATCGCCAATCAAAGCAGTTGAACATTTAACTAAATAAGTGCCAGATTCTGCCGGCCATTGGTCAAAAGTTAGGGACTGAGAATTACCCGGATTAAGATTATTAACAAAGACAGTATCAGAATAAACTGAACCAATTCGGAAGACGGTCGGGAAACTGACTGTTTGGTTACCGAAATTCTTGACTATGGCTTGAGGATAAAGTGTATCGCCAAAATCAGCAGTGTCAGGCAGAAAGATCTGGGTTACCCCAACATCATAAATTGGCAGTGGCGGGACATAAATGGAATCACGAAGCAGGTTATTTTGCGGTTTTTCATCACCAATGAGTTCAGTTGAACATCTGACCGTTATCCAGCCAGATTGATTAGCAGCCCAATTGGGAAAATACAAAGTATCCTCTTGATTCGGACCAATAATTTTAGTCCGCAATTGGTTGTAAGTTGCGCCAATTCTCAAACGAGTCGGGATATTGCTAGAAACAAAGCCAAGATTTTTTACTCGAACAAGAGGAGTAATACTCGCCCCAGAATCAACTGTATCAGGTAAGAAAATAGCGGTTGGCAAGGCATCTAAAGAATCAATAAAACCAATATAAGGCCAGAGACAGACGCGTTTGGCTTTGCGACCTAAATCAACTGATGGGCAGGAAGACCAACCGAGCTGGGAAGACCAGGTATGAATCCAAACCGAATCCTCATAAGCAGATAAACGATTATCAACATTTAGGTCAATTGAATCCTTGTATAAGCCGGGCTGAATAGAATCGCCGGAATAATATGACGGCTCAATACCGCCATCAAAAACAGTCTGGAAAGGAAAGAGTCCTTCGATCCATCCATAAGTATTTACACCATAGATAGGATTTTCAAACCCAGGATAGGAAGGTCCACCAGAAACTCGTCGGTTATCACTTACAACCGATAACCAAGCAGGCGCCGGACCAGCATGAGAATAAAAAATGGTTTTATTCTTAATAGAATCAGGAACAGACGAACCTAAAGCCAAGACAGTGCCAAAACCGCTCGAATCAGGATGCCAGCCATTGCCAAAAGCAAAGGAAGACCAAATATAAATAACCCGCAATTTGCAAGGAATGGCGTTTAAGGCGCGAGCCACTGTAGTATCGTACAAATCCTGCGGCGTACCATAAGCGTCAACACGACAACGATTAGTGCTTTGGCTATAATTACCATGGCCACCCAACATGACAAAAAGCAAATCAGTGCTGTCCATTCGTGTTGCTAACCAAGCAGTATAAGTATTCCATTTTGCCACACTGGCGGTGTCAGTAACAAAAGGCCGGCGATAGCGGGGGAGATATTGTGGGTTTTCAGGACCGCGCTGCCGAGCGTTATCCCAAAGATTAATCACTGTATCTAACCGGTAGCCAATGGTATCAAAGCGATGATTCTTTAGCAAACTATCAAACCAACATTGAACATTCCACATTTCATTCGTGGACAAATCCCAGGGGCTACCCATAAAGGTTAAACCGTAGATTTTGTGCTCAGCAAAAGCAGAAGAAACAAAAAGGCAAAGAAAAGCAGAAACCAAGAAAAACCTTTTCATCATTTTACACCTCCTTTGTCCTCTCTGAGATTCCGTTCATTTCTTGAAGTTAGATTTCCATAATACCAAAACCAGATATAACCACCAGCGCAACCAGATGTTTCGCACCTTCATATTTATGAAAACAATTCTTCAATTAGCCGCTTTTTTTCTTTTTTTAAGTAACCGGCAATATCGCTTAAAATATTATTAAGTGTTCCGACTTTTATCGGCTTGTGTCTTGGAATAGTTATGTGGTGCTCTCCCTTAATCGTGCTGGTCAATCTAATATGACTACCAGTTTGACGGGTGATTTGATAACCATACCGGCTTAGAAGTTTTGCTAATTCCTCGCCGCCAATATCTCGGGGAAGTTTCATATCGTCATCACTTCATCTTTTACAAAATGGAGTCGGATTATTTTTGGTCTCTCTTTCTCTTCAAAATGACATTTTACCGCATCGCTAATCGCTATTTTCAACTGTTCTAAATCCTCAGCTTCGGTGTAAATTGAATATCCTAATGCCCTTGCCTCATAGCCCCCTTCGCTGGATTCTTCAATAAGAAATATTATCTCTTTGTCCATATCTTTTCCTCCTTACCTAATTTGTCTAATTAAAAATCTTCCAACACTCAAAGTTTACTAAACTCTAATTGAAAGTCAACTATTGAAGTTAAATTTCCATATTGCAATTTTATATTGATTAAACATAGCCTATCCGCCTAAGACGGGTTATTTGGTGTTTCGGGTAAGGCTTTTAGTTCTTTTTCAAAGGCAACACTGCCTAATTTGTCTTCTAATCGGCCTAAGTGTTTCTCGGCTTCCTCGTATTTATTCCGAGCATTGGTGATGTGTTTGCCCACCGTCTCAAAATCCTCTTTGAATTTACCAAAGTCAATGCTCAATCTTTGCAGATTGGTTAAAATCTCCTGGGCACTCTTTTCAATCTCTAAACCACGCAGACCCAAAAGGATTGCCTGTAAATAGGCAAAAAGACTATTGGGCGAGACCGGGATTACTCGTTTTTGTAAGGCATAACTTGCGATGCTTTCTTCGTTTTCGTCTTTGATTATCGTCTCATAATAAACATTCTCGGCTGGGATATAAAGCAAGGCAAAGTCAAAGGTTCCTTCATCAGGCAGGATATATTTTCTTGCCACATCGTCAATATGCTTTTTCACATCACGGGCAAATTGTTTACGCAGGGCTTTGCGGTTCTCATCGGTTTCACACTCAAGCATCTTGCGGAAGTTGTCCAAAGGGAATTTGGCATCAATTGGACAAAGACGCGGTCCTAAGAAGATTACCGCATCTACCTGTTCACCAGACTTAAAACGGTGCTGAAGTTTGAAATACTCCGCAGGCAAGATTTGACCTAAGAGTTCACCCAAGAACAACTCACCTAAAATCCCTCGGGTCTTGGGCGCTCGTAAGATTTCTTGTAATTTGGCAATGTCTTTACCGACATCAAAGATTCGTTCTGAAGCCTTGCTCAGTTCACCCAAGTTTTGCCGTACAGCTTGAATCACCTGGGCTGCGGTATCAAGTCTGGTGCCGATTTGACCTGTGGTCTCCTGCATCTGCCGGGTAACCCCTAATAGTTGCTGATTGAGTTGAGTGGTGAGTTGAGCGATTTGCTGATTGACGAGTTGGGTATTAGAACTCAAACTTTCGGTCACCTGTTGTCTTAACCCATCAATCTGTTGTTGCATCAAGGAAAGGCTTTGATTGTTCTTTAATTGGTCAAAGCCGGCTCGGACATAAAAGAAGAAAATGACGATAATTAATGCTATGATAATAATTGCAACCAATAAACCAATCAGCATAGTTAAGTTATAGCGAAATTAAAGAATAAATCAAGTATTTATTTTTGCCTCGTTGGGCAATGGACGCTTTGCGTAGCGTCTTCTTGCTAATAATTCAACAAATGCCTCAATCCGATTATAGAAACCAACCTCTTGGGTGTGTTCATCCAGACTAATGGAGAGGACTGGGATATTATATTCTTGGCTAATTTTAGTTAAAACCGGTTGAACCACAGTTCCAGGCATACAGGCGAATGGATGGAGGTGAATCACACCGTCAAACCCTTGTTTTGCGGCAAGGATAGTGTGGCCAATGGAGTTTTCGTCCTCACCGCCCACACAATAACGCCAGTAAGGTCTTGCCAATTTCCGAATCGCCTTTAATTGATTTTTGCCCAATCTTATGGAATGAAACCCAAGCCAACGTGCAGCAGTGAGAAATGGTTCAACCAGGATTCCCATTTGACCAAGCCGGGTGATTAGATTAAAATTGATGAACGGCTCAACTACGCAATAAGATTCACCAACAATTTTTACCCTTAAGGGCTGGCGGGAAAAATCGGCCGGAATCTTTCCAAAATCAGCAATTATTTGTCTTTTTATTCTTGCCAGTTCGGTTATCGAGTTGGTTTGGTCAATTAGGGATAAGTAGTTATTCAGTAATCGGTCGGCACTCCCTTTTTCTAATTCGTAGGCACGCATTTGACGGGCTTTTGCCTCAACCAATTCTAAGAGATTTAATTTATGCCAACCACAAAGAAAAGCCCGTGACATTGCTTTTAACGACCGGCTTACGCTTCCTTTATTTAATTCGTAAATCTTTTGCCCGATAAAAGCGAGATTGTCTCTCCTTAAAACAAAGGCAGAAAAGTTATAGCCTAAGTCCCTTAGGATATTTTGGTGTAATCGGCCATAATAACCAAAACGGCAAGACCAAGAGCCACCAACATGGACAATCGTATCCGCACCCATCTCCAATGCCTTTAAGAGGTTGCCCAAGGTTATCTTGAATGGGATGCACATCAGTTCAGGGGAAAGGCGGGCGCCGATTTCAGTAGTCTTTGGGCTCGGTTTGGGCGGGACTACTACTTCACAACCCAAATTGACCAATATCCCGCGCAAAGGGATATAGATATTACCCATATATGGAAAAGTGATTTTCATTGCTTCCCGATTCGGGCGGTCTGGTTTAAGCAGTCAATGAACGATTCTAAGCGGGTCATTATTCCAGCTTCGGCAGTATGTTCATCTAGTAAGAGAATGAGAAGTGGGATATTAGTTGACTTGGTTAGTTCGCGCTGAATAATCTCATTGACTACCGCACTGGTGCCACAGGCAAAAGATGAGATTAAGAGCAGTCCAGAAACTCTTTGCCTACGCAATAAATAAGCAGCGCTACCCAAAATCGCCTGTTCATAAAACCAAGACACTCCTTTACCATTTTGAAGGGCAAAATGAGCAATTTGAACGGGTAGTCCGCCTAAGGCGGATGGCGTAATAACCGAGACACCCATCTTCTTTAGTTTTTCAATGATGCCAAGTGATAGTGTATCATCAAATAAGAGATAAGGATGCCCGATAACCCCAACGGTCAAATTCGGTTTTCCGTGCGCGGTTGTCCGTTGCCCGTCATCCGTTAACAATTCACGGTTGTCGGCACACAGTAAACGATTCAACCCGCAACGCGGTCCGCCTAAGGCGGATTGGACAAATCGATTTTGTGATTTTGGAATTTTGTCTGCTGGGCGGTAATGGTCGTCAAAGATTGAGGCAAAACCCCTCAATGCTTCCCGTTCTTCGTTTCTTAAGAATAGGGAGTTTGAGGGACAAAGTCCCTCAAAGATTAAATCCGGTGTTAATCCTTTGGTTAGCAATCGGTCAACAATTAATTGGTTTCTCTGCGCCTCGCAGAAGGCAAAGTCCGCTTTTCGGTCCTGCTTTAGGATACGAGCAATCTTGGTTAGTTCGGTCTTAATGTCCGTTATCCTTTCATCCCAGTTCAATTCAAGGATTAGCGGCAATCCGCCTGCGGTGGATTCAAATATTGCTCGGATTAAATCCGGTAAACAGATTGCCTTGGGACAACCAAATCCACCTGGGGTAGACCGCGATTCTTTAATATTTGTAATCCGCGGGATAAAGATGTAATCAACTTTATCCACAAGATAAGTGATATGACCGATAAAGGCTTTGACTGGTAAACAGATTTCTGGTGGCGAGTGTTCAATACCGGTTTGCAATATCGCCTTGTTGGTCTTGGGTGAGATTACGACCTCACAACCTAAACCTTCAAAAAAAGTCTTAAAGAGTGGAAAGTGATAATAGAAATAAAGCGCCCGGGCAATTCCAATCTTTTCCGGCATTAAGGAATTATAGCCTGGTTCAAATATGAGTCAATATGGAGCGGCGAATGACAACGGATAACGGAAAACTCGGGGATGCTTCAATTTGGTTTGTCATTGACTCGCATCTCAATATGGGGTAGAATTTAAATTATGAACAAGAATTTTTCAAGAATTAACCTACTTTTTGTTTTGATAACGATATTCACTACTTCTTTCGCCGAAGATATCTTTTGCGATGCGGATTCGGATTGTTTTTATGTCCCGAAGAAGGTTAAAAAATTAAAACAAAAGGTTCCGGCTTTGATTTATTTAGACTGCGGTGGCGCAACTGCAAAGAATTTAGATTCAATTAAAATAATTGGGGATAGTCTAAAATGGATTCTCGCTTGTTGTCATAAGAGTAGAAACCACCGAAATTCATTACTCAACGATAAAGATATTGTTAAGACCTATCAAAAATTGGTGAGAAATTATAAGGTTGATTCCTCTCGAATTTTTCTCTATGGTTTCTCTGGCATGGGTGTCCAGGCTTTGATGGAATTGTTTCTCCACCCAGAGTTTTTTAGGGGTGTCATGGCAGTCTGTGCCCATAGTGGTGCGATGGGTTTTGCCCAATTGGAAAACCTCAAAGACAATCTAATCTATTTGGTCTCCCGAAGCGAAGACTGGAACCTTAAGGAAAATTTGCTCATCCATCAGCAATTCCAAGAATTCCGAATCTTGGATACCTTAGTCATCACGCCGGGGAAACATAATATCGGCGATAAATTTGAATTACTGCAGGGTTGTCTGTGGCTAAGCCGAAATTCTAATAATAAAAAGCCCTGACTTTTTAAGTCAGGGCTCTGCTTCCGAGCTTAGGTTAGCGAACTATGACCTTAGCGACTTTTCGGTCGGCTCCATTCTCAATACTAATGAAGTAAGTTCCACAATTCACTACATTGCCGCTGGCATCGGTTCTATCCCATACCACTGAGGATGTGCCTTTACCTTGCCATAGCGTATTGATAAGTTTTCCCGAAGCATCATATACCTTTAAGGTTGCCTGATTATTCGAAAAAACATTTATTCTTGCGAACTGAACACAGGGGTTGGGCAAGACCGAAATATTCATATCTTCGGATAAAGAGAAACTTCTGTCCATTATATTATTAGAACTCTCGGGTTGCAGGAAGAAATCAACATGGTCGGTGATTCGGTTGGGATAGACAATTACCGAATCCAAGGTCTGAGACAGGTATCCTCTTGCCTGTGCCATTACTCGGTAAATACCGGGTTGGATTCCTATTAAACCAAAATCGCCATTACGGTTGGTTCGCGCTTCATATCGCACTGGTCCAAGAGCGATGATTAATGCATTTTCAATCGGATGGTTGGTTTCTTTTTCAACCACCTTTCCAATCATACCATTAAGCGGAGCTCTTTCTAAGGCAAAGTTGACATTTTCCGTAATTCGTCCAGGATGGACTGGAACACGTTCCCTGGTTTGGGGACGATATCCCAAAGCTTCCACCATTACTCGGTACTCTCCTGGGGGTAGATTTATTACAATATAGAAACCTTCGCGGTTAGTTTCAACCTGGGCTCTAACTGGTCCTTCAATTGTAATCAAGGCATGTTCGATTGGGTTATGGGTCTCGTGGTCGGTGACCATTCCACTTATTCCACCATATTGCGGTATCGGTTCTAAAGCAAAATTTACCCGCACAATATGATTAGGACGAACCAAAACACTCTCTCTCCCACAAGGACGATAACCAGGCGCATTAGCGCTAACCCGATATGAGCCGGGTGGAATTTGTCCAATGAAATAGTCACCATGCCGGTTAGTTCTAACTTCTCTTCTTACTGGTCCTTGGGCGACAATTAGAGCGCGTGGTATCGGCCTTCGGGTGTGAACATCAATCACCTTTCCCGTAATCCCACCAGGCTCGTGTCCTTGCTTGGAATAGAAGTCAGTATTGGGTGCAGTTTGTCCGGGATTAATTTTAACCGATTCGGAAAAGTCAGAGACCACACCGTTCTGAGTCGCGGCGGCAAAGATAAAACTTACGGTTATTAGAACCGTTGTGATAAAGTAACGCATAATACCTCCATTTTTATATTACACTAAATTAGACATCAAAAGTAGAAAAAGGTTTAATAAGATTTCGGTATAAAGACACAAATTAAAGAATTACTGCAGGGTTGTCTGTGGCTCAATAGAAATTCTATTGCCAAATAAAACCTGTCTCACAATCTAAGCCTCTAAAAATCATAATGTTAACCCAAGAACTTTAAAAATAGGATTATGTCGCAGTATTTCAAAATACAACAAAGTTTATCGTTGTTTAAGACTTTGTAAGCATTAGAGTTAAAACGCCATTTAACTGGAAATAGGCATAAATTTTGCTTGCTAATATAATGCTTCTGGCTTAAAGTATCATCGGAGGGTGAATGGACAAAAAGAAGGGAGGTGTAAAATGAAAAGGGCATCACAAAACAAACTGGTAGTAGTCGTGCTGGCGGTGTTTTTGCTATTCGGGATTAATCTTTTAGCAGGAACGAAAGCGGTTAAAATCGCTCAAAAAAGCCCGTTAAGTGCAGAAAATAATTTTACTTTTGAAATCATCGCTGGGCAATATATACCTGTCGGTATGCTTGAGGTATGGTCTGACCAAGGGTATATCTTTGTTCGTTATCAAACCTTTGATAACTGGTATCTGACTGAGACCCATCTCCATCTGGCAATGGATTGGCGACAAATTCCCCAAAACCGAAACGGCAATCCAATTCCTGGGCACTTTGCCTATCAAATGGAACATAGTTATGTCAACGAATATACTTATCAAATTCCTTTGAACGATGGCAAAGGGATTCCGCCTTATGGCGCTGCGCATTGCAAAGTGGTAAAGATAGAAAATGGCAAACCGGTACAAGAAGAGACGGGCTGGGCACGAAACAAGGTTCCACCTTATCGGCGATTCCCTGGCAATAATTGGGCTTATTACTTTGAGATGAGAAACTGAGCGCGCTATTTAAACCGCATTCCAATTTAGGAGTGGAGAATAACCTTTCCGGGGACTAACCAATCCGCCCCCTTTAAAACCTTGCGTAACCAATTAATTTAATTTTGCGTCTATTATGTAATGGTGAAAAAAACAATACTTTTTGTTTTTTTGTTAAAATTTTATCTTGCCGGTCAGCCCTTACACTTAGAAGACCTCATTGATTCAGCGTTGATGCATAACCCGGAACTTTTAGCCGCAAAAGCCAGATATGAGGCAGAAAATCGAAATAGCCCATTTAATAGTTTGCCCGACCCAATATTGGGCATTGAATTCGCGACAGATATGAAGATGTATTCGTTGTCCCAAGAGATCCCTTTTCCCACTAAATTGAATACCCGGAATAAAGTTGGCGTTCTTACTGCCCAGCAATATCTGGATGATTACGACACAAAGCGAAATGAAGTCGTCAAAAAAGTTAAAGAAGGCTATGCCCGATTATATATTATCCACGAAGAGGAAGAATTAATGGCAAGGGTAAAGGAGAACCTCAAGGTGATAAATGCCGTTGCCCAAAAGAATTATGCCTTTAATCGTGTTTCTCAGACCGATGTCTTGCAAATTGAACTGGCTGAAATAAAATTGGAAAATGAACTTTTGAATATAAAAAATGAAGAAAGCTTAGTTCGCGCCGAATTGAATCAAATTTTAGGCAGGACGCCAGAAGCAAAGTTGCAATTATCGGTTGATATCCCGTCCGAAGATTCTATGGTAAATTTAGATAGCCTTTACAATCTGGCTCTGAAGCATAGCCCAGTGCTGAAAAGTTTTCGGACCAAAATAAGTATCGCCCGAGCCAAGCGCTCCCTGGCGTTTCAGGAATATTTCCCGGATTTTATGCTGAAGTTTGAACAGGAGACGATGGCGGCAAAATTACAAAATTCCAAAATAATGTTAGGTCTTAGCATCCCATTTTGGTTTTGGAGTAAACAAAAAAATATGGTTGCCCGGATGAATGCCGAGGTCCGAATGGCACAGGCTGAATATCAGGCAATGGAAAATGAAATTATTAGAATGGTAAAGGAACTTTTGGTTCGGCTGGAAAATCAAATGCGCCAGATTCAGTTATATAAAAATTCTATCATTCCGAAAATTGAAGCCACCTGGAAATCAGGGATCCGGGCTTATGAATTGAATCAAGTTGATATAATGACCGTCTTAGAAACTCAGAATATGTTGATTGAGAATGAACTTGAGTATTATCGCACCAAGGCAGATTATTTCACCACCCTTGCTGAATTGGCAAGAATTGCCGGAAGGATTAAATAATTTTACTAAAGCAAAATGTTTTAATCGCTATTAAGGGATAACAAAATGTTATCAAGTTTCCTAATCACATTAAGAGAAACATTAGAAGCGGCTTTAATAATTGGAATCATTTTGAGTTATCTGGTTAGAACAAAACAAACAAAATACACCACTTTTGTCTATCTCGGTGTTATTTCTGGCATAGTCGTTAGTATAATGGGTGCTTTGTTATTTACCATACTGGCGGGCGGATTTTATGGAAGAGCAGAGAAAATTTTTGAAGGAATTACAATGCTCGTTGGTGCATTACTTTTAACGACAGTGATATTGTGGATGATGAAACAAAAACATAGCGTAAGGGAATTAGAACATAAAGTTGGTATTGAACTCTCGGCAGGGCATAAATTTGGTTTATTTTTATTGGTCTTCGTATCGGTTTTAAGAGAAGGCATTGAAACAGTTATTTTTCTGGGGGCAGCGAGCTTTGCTTCAACAAACAATAATATTATTGACGCTTTAACTGGAATTATGTTAGCAATCTTTTTAGGCTCTGCATTATTCGTAGGTTCAATGAAAATTAATATAAAGAAGTTCTTTAGCACTACTAACATCTTGTTGATTCTTTTCGCCGCCGGACTGGTAGCCCACGGTATATCGGAACTTCAAGCAGCAAAAATCATCCCCACAGGGATAGAACACCTTTGGGACATCAATTCGATCATAGATGAGAAGGGACCGATTGGTAGTATGCTAAAGGGCTTATTCGGCTATAATGGGAATCCTTCATTGATTGAAGTGTTGGGTTACGCTATTTATCTAACTTTTGTATTTGTGCTCGGGAGAAAAACAGAAAGAGCACATAGGGTGAAAGTAAGTTAGGACCAAATGACTACGACCAACTATTGGATAAAGGGTTGATGGTATGTATGATTAAACTATCTGCGTAACCTTTTTTATTTTTATGTCGTCTTAATAAAGAATGGAGGTCAAATGAAGAAACTTTTTCATTCCCCCGTAACTTTTACGGCTTTTGGGCTCTTGCTTGCGGGTATATTCTTAATTACCTGCGCCAGTAAAAGCAAAACCGTGCCGACTTCGGACATTGGCAAAGCGGTAACCTGCCCGGTGACTGGAGAAAGGTTTAAGATTACCAAAGATACGCGATTTGTGGATTATCAGGGTAAGCGATACTACTTCTGCTGTCCGGGGTGTGACAAAAAATTTATGGAAAACCCCCAAAAGTATCTTGAATCAAAACCACCGCGTAGCGAAGATTCAATAATGTCTGAAACCGACTCCACTAAGAACGAAGTTTCCTATTGGACCTGTTCAATGCACCCTTCGGTCCATTCCGACAAACCAGGTAAATGTCCAATCTGTGGAATGGAACTGATTCCAATTTATAAGAAAAGTGAAGGTCGGATTATGCTTCCCGAAGAAAAGAAGTTGGTCTTAAATATTAAGAGTGAACCAGCCGAAAAGAGGTTACTGGTAAAGAAGATTCGGGTGCCGGCTTCGGTGGTCAAGGATGACGAATTGTATCTTGCCGAGCAGGAATTAATTTCCGCCCGAAGTGGTAGTGCTGAATTATTAAATTCAACAAGACTTAAATTAAAATTACTGGGGTTTTCTAACGAAGCAATCGCCGAACTATTACGCCAGGATAATCCTGACCAATCTTTGATTTTACCGACAAGACAAAGAGCCTGGGTAATCGGTGTGATTAGAGAATTGGATTTACCGTTGGTAAAGCCAAATATGAAAGTTCCGATTTTCTTTGATGCCTATCCAGGCAAGGCTTTTTGGGGAACAATTATGGCGGTTGAACCAAAGATTAATCCTTTGACCCGCTCGGCGCAAGCAAGGGTGCTACTAAAAAAACCAGTGGTTGATTTGAATATTGGTATGGTGGGAGATATGCTTTTAGAAATTCCGCTCGGGAAGCGCTTGAGTATACCCATCTCGGCTTTGATTAATACGGGTAAGCGAACGATTGTCTATGTGGAAGAAAAAGTTGGCTTATACCAACCAAGACCAGTTGTCGCCGGAATGGAAACGGACGAATATGTTGAAATTCTTGACGGTCTTGAAGAAGGCGAAACTGTTGTAACCGAGGGAAATTTTCTCCTTGATTCTCAGACTACCCTTACCGGCGGCCAGGCATTGCTTTACGGCGCAGCCGAAGCAGTAAAAAAAGAAGAACCGAAACCGGAAACGCATCGTCACTAATTGAGAATGTCCTAATAACGAATTGGGGCACTAATGATTGCGCGCTTAATCGATTGGTGTTTAAAAAACCGCTTTATTGTTCTTGTTATTGCAATTGTTGCTGTCTTATGGTCTTGGGTGGCGATGAACCGGATACCAGTTGACGCAATCCCCGACATCGGTGAGAATCAGCAAATCGTCTTTGTCGATTGGCCAGGGCGGGATGCCCAAACCATTGAAGACCAAATCACCTATCCCTTGACTACTCGGTTACAGGGTTTAGCCGGGGTCAAAACAATTCGTGCCTCAAGTGAATTTGGGTTTTCAATGATTTATCTCATTTTCCAAGATTGGATAGATTTCTATTGGGCGCGCACCAGAATCTTAGAAAAGGTCCAGGAGATAAAAAACTTGTTACCCGAAGGGGCAATGTTGAGTTTGGGACCAGATGCAACTGGACTCGGACAAGTCTTCTGGTACACAGTTGAAGGCAAAAACTATAATCTCCAGGAACTGCGGTCAATCCAAGATTTTTATATCAAATATCAACTGCAATCGGTTGAGGGGGTGGCAGAGGTTGCTTCGGTCGGCGGTTTTGTTAAACAATACCAAATTGATATTGACCCAAATCGGCTTGCTACTTATGGTATAAAATTTATGGATGTATTTAATGCGGTGCGTAATTCCAATCTTGATGTCGGGGCAAAAGTTATTGAGCGGGGTGGAATGGAATTCATCATAAGGGGTGTTGGCTTTATAAAATCGCTTGACGACATCCAAAACATCAGCATAATGGCACAGGATGGAATTCCCATCTTCTTGAGAGATATTGCCCGCTTCCAACTTGGACCCGAATTCCGCCGTGGTGCCCTTGATAAAGGCGGTAAAGAAGTTACGGGTGGCGTGGTGATTGTTCGGTATAAGGAGAATCCCTTAAAGGTGATAAAGAGAATAAAAGAAAAAATAAAGGAGATAAGCCCTGGTCTTCCGTCCGGGGTCAAGATTGTCCCATTTTATGACCGCACAGAACTTATTCAGCGCACAATAAATACCCTGCGTGACACCCTGATTTTGGAGATTCTAATTACCATATTGGTCGTGTTCATATTTTTAGGACATTTCCGCTCGGCGCTCATTATCGCTATTGGATTACCCCTGGCGGTTGGCATCTCTTTTCTGGTAATGGACTATTTAAAGATCGACGCCAATATTATGTCCTTGAGCGGGATTGCTATTGCAATTGGAACCTTGGTTGATATGGGAATCATAATGACCGAGAATCAGCATCGCCACTTAGTTATGAATAAAGGGCAGCGGTCAAGGGAAGTTGTAATCCTTGAGGCAGCACAGGAGGTCGGTTCAGCCGTAGTCGCCGCCATTTTAACCACCGTTGTATCATTTTTGCCGATTTTTGCCTTAGAAGCCCAGGAAGGCAAACTCTTTAAGCCCCTTGCCTATACCAAAACTTTTGCTCTCATCGCTTCGGTCTTAATCGCCTTAACCTTGACGGTAGTTTTAGGTTTTTACCTCTTGCGGGGGCGGTTAAAGCCGATTGAAGAAAATTTCGTTACAAAATATCTCCAAAAGGCTTATGAAAAAGTTTTACGATGGACATTGAAAAATCGTTTTAAATTTTTGCTAATTCCGGCCTTAATTTTTGTTATTGCCATCTTTATCGCGACCAAATTAGGTAGTGAATTTATGCCACCATTTGATGAAGGTACCATCCTCTTTATGCCGGTGGTTGCGCCATCGGTTTCACTGACCGAGGCTTTGCGGATAATGCAGATTCAGGATAGTATTATTAAATCCTTTCCAGAGGTTGCGGATGTAGTTGGCAAACTCGGTCGGGCTGAAACTGCTACTGACCCGGCGCCGATTGAGATGTTTGAGACCGTGATTACGCTAAAGGATAAAAAATACTGGCGGCCCGGTATGACCAAGAAAAAATTGATACATTCACTGGATTCAGCCCTTGCTTTCCCAGGGGTGAGTAATATCTGGACCCAGCCGATTGTCAACCGAATTGATATGCTCTCAACTGGTATAAGGACACCAGTGGGGGTAAAAATCTTTGGCACAAATATTGATACCTTACAAATCCTTGCCGAGCAAATAAAAGAGATAATTCAGAATGTTCGGGGTGTTGAGGATTTATATGCCGAGAAGATAACTGGTAAACCGTATATTGAAATTATTCCCGACCGCACTAAGATTGCCCGTTATGGTTTAAAGATCAAAGATGTGATGGAAGTAATTGAGTTGGCGATTGGTGGTGAAAATTTAACCACCACCATTGAAGGGAGAGAGCGTTATCCGGTGCGGGTGCGCATCCTTCGGGAATTGCGCAATGACCCCGATAAACTCGGTAGAATACTCGTTCCGACTACGGAAGGTGGCTATGTCCAACTTGCCCAAATTGCCGAAATCCGCATTACCGAAGGCCCAGCAATGATCAACTCAGAACAGGGGATGCTGCGTGCCTATGTCCTAATGAATGTGCGCAATCGAGACATTGTTGGTTTTGTGAAGGAGGCAAGTCGAGTGGTTGCCCAGACAATGGCGGATAAGATTCCGCAAGGATACTCAATTCAGTGGTCAGGCCAGTTTGAAAATCAGGTTCGAGCGAAGAACCGGCTGACGATTCTTGTCCCCTTGAGTATCCTTGTCATCTATCTACTTATCTGGACAAATTTTAAATCCCACCGCCAGACCCTAACCATCTTCCTGGCAATTCCCATAACTTTAAGCGGCGGAATCATCCTTTTAGCAATCTATGGCTACAATTTTTCAATTGCGGTCTGGGTTGGTTTTATCGCCCTTTTTGGCATCGCCGTTGACGATGGTATTCTCATTACTACATATCTTAATCAAATATTTAAGACACGAACCCCAAAGACAAAACAAGAAGTTGTTGAGGCAACAGTATATGCTGGCAAGGCTCGTATCCGACCAGCATTTATGACTACTATCACCACAATCTTTGCCCTACTGCCGATATTCATCTGGGGCGGAACCGGAAAAGAGGTAATGAGACCAATGGCAATTCCGACAATGGGGGGGATGATAATTGAAACCATTACCTGGTTTATTGTGCCGACAATTTATTCCTGGTTTGAGGAGAGAAAAGTTAAGACTTGACAATACCCTACTTTTTTAGTATACTATTCCCGTGAAATTGACAACCCGAACCCGATATGCGGTGCGGGCAATGGTCTATTTGGTCAACCAATTGCCCAAAAGACCTTTGTCTTTAAAGGAAATTGCCAGTGCCGAGGCGGTAACCGAAAAGTATTTAGAACAGATATTTATGAGACTGACGAGGGCAGGGTTATTAAAGACGGTAAAAGGTCCAGGGGGTGGTTATCAACTCAGCAAAAAACCAGAGAAGATAAAACTGAAAGATATAATGTCCGCGGTTGGTGAATCCTATGCCCCGGTCTTTTGCGTCGCAGATAGAAGAACAAAACCCTGCCCAAGGATGAGAAATTGCCCAACCCGGCCATACTGGTTCAGGTTAAAGCAAATGATAGAAGAGTTCTTTGATACCCATACCCTTGCGGATATCAGTAAAAACAAGAGAAAAAGGAGGATTAATGTCTACTCTACAAAAAATAAAAAGAAAAATCATAAAAATAGATGAAGAACTATGTAACGGCTGTGGCAATTGTATTCCAGCCTGTCCAGAGCAGGCAATACAGATTGTCACCACGCCTGATGGTCCAAAAGCAAGATTAGTGAAAGAATTTTATTGCGATGGTCTGGGCGCCTGCCTTGGTGTCTGTCCAACCGGTGCATTGACCATTGAAGAAAGGATTGCAGATGCCTATAATGAAGAGGCAACGATTGCACGAATAAAAGAGGTTGCTCCAGAAATGCTGGATGTCCATTTGAAACACCTTGCTGAACATTCACAAGAGTTGCCAGAGCACCATAGCCATAAAATGCCCAAAGGTATGAGTTCTTGTCCTTCGTCCCAGATGCTACACTGGAAAGAGAGGAAGAAGACACCAAAGAAGGTAGGGAAAATTCATTCCGAGTTACGACAGTGGCCAATCCAATTACATTTAGTATCCCCCTCTGCACCATATTTCTCAAATGCCGACCTGATAATAGTTGCTGATTGTGTTCCATTTTCCTATGCAAATTTGCATCAGGATTTTTTAAAAGGCAGTGCAATCGCAATCGGTTGCCCAAAATTGGATGATGTTGATGCTTATGTTGAAAAGGTCCAGCAGATAATTACAAACTCTGAACCGAAAAGCCTCACCGTTATTCATATGGAAGTTCCCTGTTGTTTTGGTTTGGTCCATATTGTTCAATCCGCATTACAGGATAGCGGTAAAAAGATACCTCTTAAGGCGATTGTCGTCGGGATAAAAGGCGATATTAAAGGGAGGAATGATTTCTGATATTATTTATTAAAGGAGAATTAAGATGGTTGATAAACTCACTATAAAAAGGTGTGAACTGACCGATAACGCATTGAAGGTGCTCGAAAAGAGATACCTGAAAAAAGATGAAAAACCTGAAGAAATGTTTGCCCGGGTAGCCCTGAATATTGCCTCGGCAGAGAGGTTATATAACCCTGAAATTTCTGATGAAGAATTCTTTCGTATTGTTCAATCCTTTTATAACATTATGTGGGAATTGA
>Ga0207433_10003025_pt1 | contig 33038 bp, 40 predicted proteins | sample YelNatPaOPGAMG01_FD_187559 | JGI IMG/M metagenome (GOLD analysis project Ga0207433, IMG submission 187559) | Hot spring thermophilic microbial communities from Obsidian Pool, Yellowstone National Park, USA - OP-RAMG-01 (SPAdes) (version 3) | ecosystem: Environmental > Aquatic > Thermal springs... | reverse complement strand
TCTTCACTGTTAAATTGCCCGTAAACATCAAAATCGCCGTTGGATTTTTTGTTAACGAACCAACGATTATTACCTCCACCATAAAATTTAACTGATTTGTTATAAATGGTATTTTCGAATTGTAATTTTCCATTAAGGTAAAAATATATACTTATTTGAGCCCCTGTAGCGCTTGTAATAATACTATCCTTGATTGTAATCGGAACTGTGCAATTATACATATGGATAGAGGGGTCGCCAGTCGTATACGTCGTGAATGAATTATTTTCAATTACTATTTGATTGTATCCTGCAACTTGTGCAGGGTATCCAAATGCAAAAGCAGCGTAATAACTCTTCATATTTACATATTTGAGATATATAGAAGAGTTATTCCCAGCTACGTTAAGTCCACCCCAGATAGTATTTTTTCCGAGTTGGAGAGGATTTGCGCTTGTCCCTTCAAAATAGATTTTTCCATAAATTACTTGAGCGCTACCAGACGAACCTCCATCAATTACTGCGCCAGGCGTGGTACATTTCCATGTATCTTGTCCATTAATATACACCCACCCAACTTTCACGTTATCTATAATTTCCCACGTATAATTGTTGTTTCCACCGACAGTAGAAATGTTAAACTGAAAATCAAGATTTTTTGTTTTGAGCACGACGTTTTGGGCATCCGCACCAAAATACCAATTACTACCCGTGCATGGTGTCCTTGTTGTTGAAAGATAACCTTGCACCGTAAATATTGCGTTTGCTTCATTTGTTCTGAATGCGTTTGAGCATGAATTGCTAAATGAACCCGCATTACCAGAGTGCCCGATTGTCAACTCAACCCCATTCGCTAATGTTTTCCAACCCGCACCCGAAAAAGTTAATACATTTTGGACGTTAGTACTATTGTTGAATTTTGTTTGATAACTTCCTTGCGCTGTCAAATTCCAAAATGTCATAGACCCTGAAATATCAATATTATTTGAGGCGGCGTTGAGTGTGATTGTTCCATTATTGTGGTTAAACGTTCCACCAACATAATAACTTAGATTTCCTGAAATTGTGCATGAACCCGAACTATTTGGAGCGTTGAAAGTTCCATCGGAAAATATAGATAGAGCCCCGCACGATAATATATACGCTGTATTTGCTGTTCCAAGCGTTCCATGTATTTCAAGAGAGGTAGCTGCCGTTATTGTTCCAGTGCTCGTTTGAACTACTCCACCACTCGCTACAGTGAACGTTGGCGAATTAATAGAATATGTTGATATGTTTAATACTCCGTTAATCCAAATTGAATTCACAGCAACGTTAACGTCGAGTAAAATAGTATCTCCTACTTGAATAATAACGTCATCCGAAGAAGTAGGAACTGCGCCACCCTGCCAAGAACTACCACTACTCCAATTCCCGCCCCCCGTTCCGTTTGAGTAGATTGTTGCCATATCGCATTACCATCAAGCCTTTGCGTAGTAGAGATATGCATTGATTGTAGTAGTCCCCGATGTAGTCGCAGCAGATAATTTAATGAAACGATACGTCCCAACCCATGAGATTATATATTTCCCAGATGCTGCGATAGTCGTTCCGCTGCCGTTGTCCAACTCAAACCACTCACTGCCATCCGCGGAAATTCTTGGATACACAACAACACTATTTGCACCCGTATTTTTAATTGCAAAGAAACCCGTCGCTCCTCTTATTTCTGTTGCACTGATAACATCTGAAACAGAGGTGGTTACCGTAGCGTTTGAATTGGTCTTCGTGCCGTGGTAGCGCATCACTGCGCCTATTTTTTCTGTCTTTTCTACTTCTGCCATTTGCTAGCACCTACAGATAACCGAATGCTACGAAACGAACGTCAGTTAATGAAGATAAATCAGCTGCGTTCGGAACTTCAACGAGCGCACCACCACTTGTTGAAGTGTAATATGCTTTTACTTTTCTGTTCGTATAATCATATTGAAATACATAGCCCGAATTTGCTTCAAACAGGACTAAATAAGGGTCTTTGCCATTGAACTGCCCCCTCAAATCAAAACTTTCACCGCCCGTTGGATATGAATTGTCAAAAGCGATACTACCAGCAACAAAACCACCACGTGAAGCGATATGAGCCAAAAATTTATTATCTGTTTTGTATGTCTGACTTCTATACGTTATCGTTAACGCCATTTTTTCACCTCATATAAAATTTTAAAAATGAGGAGGCGTTGACCTCCTCAATTAATTTACTTCTTCAAGTCTCTTGCTTTGCCTTGTGCTTTGAAGTGCCTGCAAGTCAACTCGCCCGCAGTCCTATACATTATCTTATCGCTTAACTTGTTGACGCCGAATGGTGTTCCGCTGGTAATCCCTGCCTCAAAGAACTGAGTTGGCTTGAGGACTTTGAAGCAAAGCCTTGGGTAGTCGTCGCCTTCTGGATTGGAGGTGTCAAGCAGATAAAGTCTTGAAATACCGCCTGAACTCTGAGCGTCCTGAACAACGTTCTTTGAAATTATCAGAGGTATGCCGTAAAGCGTCGCAACGTTAATTCCAACGCCAATCCCATCCTGCGTTTGAATTCCGTTCACGCCGATTTTTGCAGTCGTCTGCCCCAGCACGGAATACCGAACTTGGATGTCATAGAGCCCTGTTATTGCGCTGTAGGTATCCCAGCCCGTGAGCCACAGCGTCGGTTGCCCGCCGTTCTGCTGCACGTTAACAAGAACGTCCCTAATTATTTCGTCGGTCAATGAACGCAGTGTTGAGGAGTTATGATTGACATATGCGTCTGCAAATGAAGCGCCGCCGTCCCTGTCAAGTCCATAGATGTCCAAATCGCCCGCGGAGTAAGATGTAATCTCGTCGTTTTCTCTGCAATTGGATAATTCGGAATACGAAGCAACTACACGGTCAATACTATCAAATTGGTCTCCTGCAAGCGTTCCGTTTTGAGTTGTCAATGCAACGTTAATATCTTCTGCATGCTCTATACCTGCGTAAGCAACTAATTGCGCATAATCTGGACCAACGTCGTCTTCGCTCTGTTCTGCAAGCGCACGCTCCAATTCGCTCAACTCGTAGACGCTTGCGTTAGTCTTCGGTGTAGTCTTGAATACTGAAATCGTTGGCTTAACGCTGTCTGGAAGCGTTGCCGCTTCTGCACGCCCACCGAACGGCATCGTTGCAGACCGTGCAGTGATTACACGATGTCCAGCCCTTGCCCACGGTACTTTAGGCAGAACTCCAAAGACGTTTGCCTCGTGATTGAGAATGCTCCAAACCTTGGCGCCATACACAGCGTTATAGACGCCCGTTGTTCCAATTGTTATCGGTGCGTCTGCTTTCGCAATTGTTTCAGTCTCATTCAACATTGCGCCAATACCGCCGTAGTAATAGCGCTCCATATCTTGAATTGTTTTAAATTCAAATGCGTTTCCCATTATTATTCACCTCATTAAAAATTTCTTTTCTTGTTGACCAACTCAGTCAACTCACGCCACGATGGGTTCTTTGAGCCCCGCAGCATATCAAGAACAATATTATCCTCGCTTTCATTGTTGTAAATTATTTTATCTTGAACTGGTCTTGGTGTTGTATCAACTTTCACGATGGGATAATTCTGTTTAACAACTTCTTCTTGTTTCTTTTCAATTTTTTCGGGAGGCTTTGTTTTCTTTGCTTTCGTGCTCTCCTCAACTTCTTCGTCTTCACCCAGCATCGCAATCAATTTATTAAGCGCACCTTCAATTTTCGTCAAACGCTCTATTAACTCATCCGAGAAACGTGGCTCTTCTTGTTTTTCTTTTTCTCCCCTCGGTTTCTTTTCCTCAGGGGGCTTCTCTTCAACAGGCTTTGGCAACTCGGGCTCTTTCTTTGTTTCGGTTGCCTTCGCCTCTTCTTTTTTCATTTCATTATTCATTATATCACCACCATACAGAATACTTTTAATTGTTTGCATTTTTTCATGTATGATTTTAAAATCTATTGGCGCGTTATCAGGGTCTTCCTTCTTTGTGCCCATACCCCATTCGTGGAACCACATTGAACCACAAACTGCAGCAGCTTGCTCATCTGTATAACTCGGCATTCCTTCCTTAACACGTCGTATGCATTTATTCCACCACTGTTTCGGCGGTCTCGCGTCCTCGGGTTTATCCACGTCTTCCGATTCTTTATTTGCCTTGCCTTCTACTCTATGCATTATCGCTGCACAATATGCTTGCGGGTCGTCCTTATCCTTATTTTGATTTACGCAGTCTTCAAAATTCTTATACCCTGCGAAGGGTTTTTGAACGTCGGTATTTTCAGATTTTGCCACGAAATTCACCTGCTCATTAAGAGCATAAGGATTAGCAGGTTCACGCACCGTTGAAAATTCGTATAATTCAAGGTTTCTTAATTCGCTGACTTGCTCACCGTCTATTGTTTTCTGTAATTTCTTTTTTCTGCTGCCTCCAAAACTTATTCCCCGTCGTATTCCTTGCTTAATCTCATTCCAAACTTGGTCATCTAAATCGTAATGGTCAAAAACTTTTGCTGTTATAAAAAGCCCTTCTTTCTTCGTTTCTGGATGCTCTTTGAATGCATAATTGATTACTTTGCCAACAACTTTATTTGTGTGTTGGTCAATTAGTGGAGCGCCACGTTCAATATAGACAGGCATAAGGCGCTTAACCTCTTCCATAGGTATTATTTCGCCTACTTTGTCTTTTGCTTCAACTGTCGCCCACGCTGTAAAAATTCGTTCGTTATCATTGAGAATTTCGTTAACAGGATATTGTTCTACCATGCTAAACTCCAACGCTTGCAAAATTTATAAACGTATTTGAGAAACTTTAGAGATAACCCCACTCTTCTAATTGTTCTAATTGTGTTATGAAATTATCGCCGATATCATTTCTGTATTGAATGCGTGGCAGCACAATATCATTAATGCTCTCATAAACTCGCTTTTGGACTAATTCAAATACACTCCCTGCAGATGCAACTGTTCCAATGTAACCTAACGTTCCTGCTGTCTGCAGTATATCGTTCGCTTGTTTGACTTCATGCGGGTGGAATGAAACATAACGCAGGAAAGAAATTGGAATTCCAGAGGGGTCTATGGATTCTATCCTGTGCGGATAAGGTGGAATTGTAATCAAAACACCTAATGAATACGTAGGGTGAGGCTCGAAATATTCATTAGAAATTAAGCGATTGAGTAAATCTTTTGCACCGTATCCATTGTGTTTGAAAAATTCTAATTCAATACTCGTTGAATTATAACCAAAACGTGGAGTAAATTCCAAAAAATGATAGCCGTCTTCGTTTGCGATTCCGTTGATATTAAATGAACCAACATATCCTGCTTTTTTGAGTAATGGGATTAATTTTTTAAACGTTGAATTGAATAAATCGGTTGGCTCTTCAAACCAACGCATCGCTTCGCCTTCTTGCCCCGTAAGAACGCCAACGTTGCCAGCAAGATTATATTTATACTCGTGGTCTATGTAATATGGCATGACCCAACTGCTGCCGTCAAAATATCCCGTAATCCCAACTTCTATCCCTTGGATAAATTCTTGCAAAATAAATGAAACGTCGCCCCATTCTTTTTGCCAAATCTTTTTGTAATAATACAAAATTTCTATTACATCCTCACCGCTTTTTATCTTTCCACAATACACCAAATCTTTTATGTTTCCAGCGTTGCCGTTGAATTTTACAACGTAGCGTTTCGGATTTTCTTTAATGAAATTTATCGCTTCTTCAAAATCGTTAAATTCGTAATCCTTCGGAATGAGCAAATCCATATATTCCTTCGCAACTTGAGCGCCAAAATCTCTTTTAGCTTCTAAGTTGTCACATAGTTCCGCTCCACCAACGATAACGTAACCATCCTCTTTTAATTCGCTTGCTCGTGTTCCAAAGCCCGTGTCCTCAAATACGATTACGTCTGCCCAGTCTTTGTCTTTTTCCCAGTCCTCACTCTTGTTAATTATCCCTTCGCCGATTTCGTGCTGCTCTGGGTCTTGGATATACCATTTAACATCCACACCGTCCTTCTTTAGACTGTTGCAAAAGTCAAGCGCTAAAGCGTCTTTCCCAACAATTAGAACTTTCATTCAACCACCACAACAGCGGTATGTCTGCAGTTCGGATGTGGCGTCCATTCCCTGGCTTCTATTCCTTCACGTTCTGCTTCTTCTTTGATTATGCGTTTAAGCATGTCTAAATCAACGCCGTTTCGTGTTCGTTGTTTAATCCGCTTGCAGATGTTTGTTGTTCGGTGGTCTTGCGGTCCAACCCACCGATATTTGCGCTCACCCTCGGGGTCTAAATCTCTATACGCCAACTCCCTTAATTTGCTGTATAATTCGTGGCTTTCTGTTCGTGCTATCCGTTCTGCTTCTTCTTCGCTAACGTTTCCTTCTTTTTTGATTTTTTCTATCAATTCATTAAGTGAAACTTTCCTAAGCAACCAATCGAGAAACTTTGATTTGATTCGTTCTGATGCTGTTTTACTCATAGTCTTGAAACGTGGAAATAATGAACGCTTGAGTTTGCGTTTATCTTCTTTTCTTAGGCGCGGAATAAATTCCTTATTAATCTCTTTTCCTGCGAACGAATACAACAACTCTATTTTATCCTCGTCGTTCATATCCTCTTTGATTAAATCAGTTGAACGCTCTAACGAAGCAATTGGAGCACCATCTTCGCCAAAATATTTGAATTGTTGTGGTTCCACTGCTTGCGTCTGCTCTTGCGCTGTTGTCTCTTCTGTTTTTCGTTTAACTGCAACTAAATTACCTTCCTCGTCTATGTTGATATCAAATCCAAGTGCTTGCATGTTAATTGCGTTCGTTATCTTTGCGCTCTTAATCTCTTCCTCTCTTAACTCGTCTCTCATTTCAACGCTCTTTAACACGTATTCGTAATCTGTTATTCCGATTTGATTTAATAACCATCTAAAAACTTTTTGATTATAGATTTCCTGCCCTGACCTAACTGCTCGTGAGGTGACGGTAATCTGCAAGCGTTCTTGATTTAGTCCGCCCGATGTTTCAACGTCTGCTTGGAAGATAGGCATAACGCCGTAAAGCCCACCAATTACCCGCCTAAATTCATTTCTTACTTCTGTGAATTGCATCTCCTCTAACGAATGTGATAAGTCTATGAATTCCGCAAGCGCCCGTCCTTCATTTTCAACAACGATGGGGGTTATTGCGTGTGGATTATTGCGTGCAGTTTCAAGCGCTGCAAGATATGCCTTTTGAAAACTTTCCGCATTCTTAGAAGCAATAAATAGAAGTCCCCTCGGTGTTCGCTGTAGTTGGTAATATAATCTGATATACCTATCCTGCGCTAAAAGCGTTGAAAGTTTGAGCCACAACGTCAACGTAGGTGGGAAGCCATATAGCAACGTTGAATATTTATTAACGTGCAAGACCTCGCCTTTGATATAATAATGCCACGCTTCCTTAACTCTTGTTTTGTAATAGGCTCTAAAGAGTGGTAACCCACAAATTCTGCATTTAGTCCCATCCTGCGGCGTGTCTCTGTGTTGGATACAGACTTTGATTTCTTTTCCGTTGACGTCGTATCCCATGCGCCCAGTTTTATCTGCAATGATGCGCATGCTCAACGGGTCGCCTCTGATTATCTCAACAACTTTTGAGTCTACAATTTGGTTATTTTGCAACTCGTATTCCTTGCGCACGATGAAGTATCCGATATCCATAATGTTGAGGTCGTCCTCAACTGATTTGCAGACATCAAGCAATGTCTGCTCGTTCTCATTGACTTTCTCCACCAACTGCTCAAGTGTGATTTTCTGCTGAATGTTTGGTTCTCGTAATTGCCCACCGCAGATATCGCAACGCATATCTTTATCCTCATGCTGAAATTCCTTCCCGCACTGTGTGCATTTTACAACAAATTTTTCTTTAACCTCTGCGCCGTTTCTAAAAATCTCAACACGTAGAGCGTTGATAATTGTTCGCAACACGTCGGAGTAATAAGCCATCTCGTAAAGCATGCGTGGATTGACAGGGTAATTAGGCAGCGCATCGGAACCTGCAAGCGATAAAATTTGGTTAACCTGTGGCCGTGCTGCAATTTGTTCAAAATTATTTATCTGCGCTTGCTTTAGTATATTACTAAAATCGTTCGCTTTCAAAATTTCAATATTCAAAAAAGGGATGCGCATTCATTTCACTTCTTTTTAATGATTAATATTTAAATGTATTTGAGAATTGTTTTGAGAATTTTGATATACAATGACTGCAAATATAAGGATTAACGAAATATAATTTGGGTGTTAAACGCCCGCATACATCACATTCACGAGGATGTAGATAATTTTTTGCAATTCTAAAACGTATAGGTAAACGCTCCAACAAACGTTTTTCAACGCAGCGCTTACATAATCCCAGTTCAACAGGGACTAAACGCTCTTCATAGCGTCCACAAATACCACAAACACCTGCGGTTAATTGATTTGCTTTTTTGATTTTGACCGCTTGATTATATGACAGCCACGATGGAATTTTGTAGTTATTTTCTAAATCTCTTCTAATTTCACCTATCGTTGCAATATTCATTGTTTCACCTTATCTGTGTTTCGTAATTGCGCCCACTCAATCATGAAACGTTGCCATAACGCATTGATATTCTCTTCACCGTATGTTTGAAGACCATCATATAATTCATTAACGATATTGCGCCATGCTTTGAAATCTGTTACGTCCGCGTTTGGATGCAATGCCCATTTTTCTTTTGCGAATTCCTTAACGAATATAATTCCTTCAATGTATCCATATCTTTTCATTTATACACTCCCCATCAACGCAGATATATCGGGCAGCACTAACGCCCGTCCTGTGTTTGTCATGCCATAAAATGCAAGCGCTAATGAAGAAACATAATCGTCATGCGCCCCGTCAACGTCGGGGTGGTGGCAGCGCAACAAATTACCAGAATACTCTTTGTTTAAATCCAGCATTTGTTGTTCAAATCGTTTCACTTCTCGTGTTTTCTGTGCTTCCTGCCCATATGGATATTTTATACGTTTTTTTAATAATGCGTTTTGAAGTTGTAAGAAAACTTCGTGATGCGATTGTGGAGTCCATTTGAAGCCCTCGATGCTGTAACGTGTTCTGTTTTTGAACATATCTACAACGGGGTCGCCAACGCCCACCGCATCAATGATTACGCGCTTAACGTTGTAGTTCGCTAAAAAGTTTTTGGTAATTTCAACTTGTGCTTCGTAGTCCTCCCCTTTCAACTCTAACCAATTCAGGATATTAAATTGGTTCCCAATGTTTTTAAGAAGTGTAACTACGGTGCTGTCAACGTCTCTTGCGATATCGATTCCTGCAACGATTTCGCTATCTTGTGCTTTGTCCTCTTTCACGATTTCGTAATTTTCTCGTAATTCAAATAATTGCTGGGCTGTTATGAATTTACTAACCCCAAATATCCATTTCAAATTGTATTGACTTTGGAACTCGTCGCTATCCTCACCAATACGTTCCTTAACTTCTTCAATATATTTTGTATAATTAGGATTGTATTTAGCAGCGGTCGTATACGGTAGAATAAAAACCCTTTGATTGCGTGTTATACCGTCGCAAAAATAGCGGTATTGTGAACCAAGCGCGGGCGTTCCTATCAGAACACGTGTTGCGTTTGTTGAGGAGCCCATAGGAATTATGTCTTCTTTGATTTTTTTATCGGGGATATCTTGGCATTCTTCAAGGATAATCAAATCAAATGTATATCCTTTGATAGTTGTGTCAGGAGACGCAGTCAAACATGCAACGCTGCTAATTTTTTTCTTTGTGTTTGTTATTGTAATTTCGTTTGCATTATACGTCGTGAAATCGTAACCAAATTTTCGGAGTTGTGGTAATGCTTTATCGTATGCATCTTTTAAACGTTGAAATGTAATTCTGCTTTGGTCAAATTTCGGAGCGAATATACCAACCTGAAAAACTTTATTTTCCAAAACAGGGTAAAACAAAGATAGAAAGAAAGTTGTTTGCGCAATTGTGGTTGACTTCCCCGATTGGCGAGCTAACTCCATATAGATTTCGCCGCCTTCGTTCTCTACAACGCTCTTAATTATCGCATCGCTAATTTGGCGTTGGTATTCGTAGAGGCAGCAATTAGTCAATTTAAGCAGCATGTAGTCTCTTAATTCACATAACAGTTTCACTTTTTGCTCGTTGTTCAAACCGCTGTATAAAAGTTGCGAGTTCATTGTCAAGAGGTGCCACCTCAACTTTATTCAATATACTTATTTTTTCACCTTTTAATGCGGGTAATTTATCTAAGCGTTGTAACGTCTCAATTAAACGCTCCTCCATGTCGTCTATTTGCTTTAGAATTTTGCGGCGCTCTTTGTCGTTCTCTGCGCGTGCATACATTGCCCAAAGTTCTCTGATGCGCTTCAACTTTCCTTCCTCGTAACGGTGGATGTAAGCGTCTATTTCATTTTCTAATTGTTTAGCGCGTTCCTTTCCTGCTACTTGAACATCTTTCCACACTGTTGAGTAAGCAAGGTCTAATGTGTCTGCTATCTGTTGAAGCGTGAAACCTAACGTTCTTAGTTCAATGATTTTTTTACGCCGTGCCAGCGTCAACAGCGTGCTCTTCATAGAAACGAACCAACGTCAAAAATTTATCTGAAAATTTATTTGATTTTATGCTTAATAAAACTTTATCTATCTCCTCCGCTTGTTCTTTCTTTGTTATTATAAAAGAGTAGGTTTTAGAAAATTGTTCAACATCTGCAGGGATTTCTGGTGGCGCATCTGGGAGTTGACGCAAGATATCGTAGCCTTTCATTTCTGCCTCCTGCAAATTTAATAAATCTTCAAGTTGCTGCAACGTAAATGAGTTCTGCAAATCGCTTAACAGGTTAGCGAACTTAAGAGGGTCAAGTGCGCCTCTAATTTTGTTTAGATTTACTGTTAAAATTTTTGCTTCGTTGTAAGGTCTATGAACCCAACTCGCTTGATTTCACGCTTGAGGTGTTCATAATCTGATTCTTGCATTTCGTTTGGGTTCCACGTGTTCGTTTTTAACTCACTTATTTTTATAACGTCATATTTCATTGCATCCCCTCGTTTCCATTATTCACATTTACACCTGCTCCTGCGGTTTGCGTCTCTTGTGTCTGCTGCGCTTGAGGAACTGCAAATTTACGCACGCCGATATGTAGTTTGAGCAACTTGTCTTTATCTATCTCATTTTTTCTAATTAAATCTCTTAGATGCCCGCGGACGCAGACCTCAGAAAGTCCAATCTCCCCTGCGAGTTGTATTAGTGAAAACGGAGTATTAGTTATTATCTTATTAAGCAGGGCTTGTTTAATCCGTGCTTGTCGTTCGGAATACCGTCCCCTAATACGTTCGCCACGCCCGAACGTTTTAATTCCTTTTTTCCTCAGGAATGTTAAAACAGATGGAGCAGTGCAGCCGTAGCGCTGCCCTAATTCTGCTAACGTTGCACCTGCAAGATATTCATTAATAATCTGCTGCTGTTGCTCAAGCGAGTATTTCTTCTCGAACGCATGCACATACCTATACATTCCGTCACCTCGTAAATTTTTTAATCGGCGTGTTTCTTGCGCCACCTAACAATTTCTTCATCAGTTGTGTAATCCTCGTCGTCGTTTCTATACATCTCATATTCTTCATTCCATTCTCCTTCGGTTAAACGTTTTGTTTTTTTATCTTTCATTTGAACACCTCAGGGACTCGCTGCAACGTCCTGGGAAGGTTTGACTTTTGCGCGGTCATTGATAAAGAGGTTGAAGGCTTCGGTTACGCCGTCCTTACGTTTGATAACCACGTGGTAATACGCTCTGTGGCGCTTCGTGATGCGCTCCCACGCAGCGATACGCTCGCCTTTCTCTGTGCGCCCTGTAAAATCAGGTTGCGTCGGCGCAGGTTTGGTTGCAGCGCCTAAAGTTGTTTGTGTTTGTTTTTGTTGTGGCTGGAAGTTGACTTTTTGTATATTCACATTTGCCATGTACTCACCTCGTGTCGCTTTATATACACATATAACTATATAAACCTTTCGGTCAGGTTAGATTTATATAAGTTAATATGTTTTATTTATAAATGTTATTGGAACACAAAGTTTATAAACTTTTCTTCTTCTCTGGAGTTTCCTCCACAACCTTCACAGAAAGAAAGGCTGCTGAACCCAAACAAGTTGGAATGCGATTAAACGCACAGAAGCGAACTTTAAACCTACGAACGCTGCGCGCCCGCTCTTCCCTTCCTCCTCCCTGCGCCAAACAACCTTAACGGCCAAATAAAAAGGCGGCGTATATATTCGAATTTTTTCGACTTTTTAATTTTGAAACGGAAGGTATATAAATTTGGGGGGGCAATTCTTAGTTAAAATCCCTTCCCAAAATCTTTTTTTACGTCTTACCAAAAACATTATTAGGATAGTAAGAAAAATTGCCCCCCTTTTTTTCACGCCGAAGACTTGTAATTTTAACGTCGTAAAAAAAATTGCCCCCCCATGTTTTACGGCGTTAAAACCTCTTTTTTTAAAATGCCTTTCACTGAAAACAAAATTAGTGTTAAGGTTTTTTGTTATTCCGTAGTTATGGAATTTTTTTAGTGTTTTTAAAATTGCCCCCCTCAAAATTGCCCCCCAACATTTATAAATCTTATCCTAAAACAAAATTAGTTTAAACTCTGCGGCTGGCATCTATTTTTTCCCTAAGGTTCCTCCAAACATTAATTAATCCTTGCCGCCACTCTTCCATGTCTTCCCTTGTTAATATATAAGGTGTGTTATGATTTCGCTTTGTGCATGAATATCCATTGCTTTTAGCTACCTTCTCATAGTCTATAACCATAAAGAACTCGTTTTCGTCTTGCTGATACATCGTTTCTGACCACACTAAAAAGTTCGGGTCTCCAGTTTCGTAGATTATTAATTTTGCTATTTTCTTTGCTTTTGCCGTGTCATATACTTTTTCGCCAGTAGCCAATTTCATTTTCTCACCTCACACCTGTTTTGAACGCTACACCGATATAGTAATAATATCCTCTGTTTTTTTTCAATTCAAAGCCTTTGTTGCGTTCTAAATCTTCATAGAATTGGTTGCGTCCAACCGCACCAGGAAGGCGTTTCATTGTATACCAACGAGTATACGCTTCATAGAGCTCTTGCTTTTGAATTTTAAAGGTGGGGTCAGGCATTTCTTGCCGCTCGTCCAAATACCTAAATTCCAGACACTCGTCTATAAACAGCTGTATTACATCCGAGCTGCGTCCATATGCCTCCATCGTTTGGAGCGCTTCTTTAATCCCTACTGTTTTATTTTCTCTTTTTACCATCAAATAGTGTTTCATTAACAACGTCGCGAGGTAATCGTAATCCTCATCAGTGATTTTAGAAAGAAGCGTAGGGTCTGCTTTATATTCATGCGGGTTTTGAGGGTCAGGGTCACTTACAAAGATGTTGGGACAGTGGAAGAGTTTGACACGCCGCCAAAACGCAAAGTCGGCGGTATCTATCGCAGGCGGGACGTTGACAGCGAATATATGCGTCGTGAAAATGTCAGTTTGGTAGCGTGGTTTAAATTTTTCTTCTACAGTTATCCGCCCTCCTCCTGTGACACGTTTAATAACCGCTAAATCTCCTGTTTGTTCTGTTTGCATCTCCTCCGAGACGAGATTAAAGAGTTTGCCGTTAAGTTCATTCAACGCAAAACGGTTAGTCAAAATATCCGTGAAACTTACGCTTGCACAATTCTGTTCGCCGAAGCAATTCCTCAAAAGTTCAAGTAAAACAGTCTTCCCATTTGCGCCAATGCCTTCCAAGAATATTACCTTAATTTGTGTTTCATTACTTGCAGCAAGTCCTGCCCCAACTGCTTCTAAAAACTCTTCCTTACCGTCGCCGAGGATTTGCGTTAATATCGTATCTATCTTCTCATTTGGTTTAAGTGTCATTGAAATATGGCGTGGGATAAGGACGTGTGGGTAAAACGTCTTCTCAGTGTCCTTATAGAATTGGAAGATGTTGCCGTCAGCGTAACCGTTGGCGAAGTATATCCGCGTTCCTGATTTATCCGCGACTCGCCCAAGCCTATATAAAATATGTTTCATGAAGTAGACCGTATCTTTGACTGCGGTGGGTGTCAATGATGTTTTTTTAAACCAACTGTTCATAACATAATGTGTGACTATATGCTCTACTTCCAACTGTTTATATTCTTTGTATACTCCTCGATCGTTTTTAATTGCTTTAATTGCAGCGGTTTCCATCTCTTCGCCGTTAAGAACAAGATAAAGGTGGGTGTCCTCAGCACGTTTAAGTTCTTCCATAACATATAACGCCATAGCCCCATACGAGCGTGAGCGGACAACAAAGTCGTGGAGTTGGTCTAACGTCACCGCGTCTATGTTGTTTAAATATTCTTTAAGTTCTTTGTTTGTTTCTATCCATTCTGCCGTCACCATCCTTTCTTTTGAAACGTCTTCGGCGACGTCTTTGCGTCTGCTTTCATTGCGCAGCTTTGCGCCGATAGTGGGGTCTATTTTGTAAACCTCCTCAGGCATTTAATCACCCTCTCGTTGAAAAGTCTTTAAACCAATTCCCTAATTTGCGCTGTTGTTCAAACAGCCTGTTTTCAATAAAGTAATTAAAATCTTTTTGGATGCCCTCGTATGAATAGAATTCCACAACGTCAGGATACATTACACAATCAGGAACTCTTATCTCCTTCCGCTCGAAGTCTACAACAACGGCGGTTTTTTTCTTCTTTGTTTTTTCATTCACGCCTCCGAATTCACGAATTAGATGATTCTTATTAAACACACTGCCGTCCACCATCGCATTATACCGTTTGTCCAGATTCGCAAGCCACGGTTTGAACTTCAAAGAAAAGACGTAATTTCTAAAGAGACGCAGGATGTCCGTATTCGCCGCTATGATTCCTGCGATATCCGCGCCGAATGTTATATTTCTGTAGTCGAGCAGGATATGGATATGGAAGGACTTATTCCCTGAGTGGGCACTCAGGAATGGGACACCATCTTGTTTTAACCGTTCGCAGATTTTGAACGTTAAAAACAGGTTGTCCTCAAAATTCGGTCGGTCGCATTCTATCACTATCTCGTTAGCAAGAATCACACGGTGATTAACAGGCAATTGATACGTCAAAATCGCCTCAGGAAGTCGCAGCCTCTCGGTGTTGACTTCTCTGCACACAACAACAGGCGCGCATGACGGAGAAAAAGCACACTGCAATCTAAGCAGCCACTGACGTTGTGCTTCGGCGGTGGGATGCTCTTCATACCAATACTTCCACGTGTCATGCATATTATCACCTTTTAGAGAGGGTGTATAGTGTTTTTGCGGGCATAGCTTTAAAAAGCTATCTTACTAAATATAAATGGGCGGGCGCATTGGATGTTCCGTGTCATGCATCCTATCACCTCTTGGGATGCGCCCGCATTTCTGCTTATTTTACTTTACATTTTACTTTACATATCAAAAATGATATCAACCATTGTATTTCTTCCTCGTTGAGTTCGTGATGATTTCTTGTCCAGTCAGTCCCTGGATGCCACGCTTCCAAGGTATATTTCTTTTTTCGCTGTTCATATATCTCTACACACCAAACGTCTGCATCAGGCGTCCATAGTGTAATCAATATTCGTTTTATTTTCATTTTTCTTTTCAACTTCTCCTTGGATTCCTGTTTCATAGTTCCGCCTGAAAAAATGAAGAAGCGAACGGATATGCAGAATTAGACCGAGCACTCGGAGGGTGGTTCGTGATAGCCATCGCGCTACACGTCGGCGAGTGCAAGGCGACCAGTTTTCTGCTCCGCCTGCTTCTCCCATGCAACTCATCCATGAGTAACTATTCATTTTTGAGTAGTCTAACATAAATCACGTCTAACCTCGCAAATCTGCGCGACGCATTCGCAGCTTTCACGACGCCATGCAACTTGTGAGGAAGAATAACACGCCTGCCAAACGTTGAACCACGCGCCGAGGTCATACTTTCCCCGAATGATGCAGGCGCAACTAAACTTATATTCCTGCGCCCAACGTTCATTAAGCAACTCATCGGGAACCTCGCAGATAAAGCCCTGCGCCATCCATGCAGGCGTTGGCGTTGGTGTAGGCGTTGGTTCTGGTGACGGGGTAGATGTTGGGGTCTCAGTTGGCTGTGGCGTTGGTGTTGCAGTCGGTGCTGGTGTAGGTGTCGGCGTAGGTGTTGGTGTTGTCGTAGTAGTTGGCGTCGGTTGGAGTGTTGGAGTTGGAACTAATGAGCCCGAGTTCCATAATGAAAGCACGAGAGACGTTGACGTATCGGATGCCGAGGCGAAATAACGCCAATTCGTAATCGCCATCGCGCCGAATACCATTACCACAACAACGGCGACTTCCCAATCCTCCATGTTATCCCTTTTTAAATCTATGCTTTTGACATGCTAAAGCTAAAAGTGGTAATCAATACTCCCAATATTAAAAGTGTTATTGCTGTAATCGTAGGCATTGATGTAATATCGCCTAAACCACCTAAACCCCACCCACCAATACAGCTAACTATCAACCCACCAAATGACAGCGCCGTAAGCCTAAATTTATTACTTTTATCTATAAGTTCCCCGAGCGGCATCATAAAAAAATTTAAAAATGATATAAGGAGCGCGTTAACATCTGCAAATATAACCCCGAACACCAAAGAACCGACGCCGATATAAAAAAAGTATTTCTCAAATCCCATAATTTCTTTATTAATTATTCCGTCCAGCCAAAACTTTAAATTTTTTCCTATTCTCATATCTCCACCTCGTTTTTAAATCTTCACCGAAACCTTTAAATACTCATTTTTAAATCTTTCGGTCTTCCATACCATCCTTTTTTAAATCTTTCGTTAGTTTTGGTCTAAAAAACATAGCCTCTAGCAAGTCCTCCCTAAACTCCCAATGTTCCTTATCATCAAGCGGATAGAGCAGCTTGCACTCCTTGCAAGCGACTTCTCCGTGCGCCTTACAAACATAGAGAACCGCCCGCTTCTTCTCGCGCAGCAGTTTCGCCGTCAGGGCGCGCTCTTGGATTTTTCGGTTGATTTCCGCACGGTGTGCGTCCCAAAAATCGAGATAGGCGTTATATTCGGCGTCAGGCAATTTTTCGAAACGGATAAATGCCTGGAAGCAAGGATGAGAAAAGAAAACGGACTTTTGAAACACGAGGTCATACTGCGCCGCCGAGTTATAACGTCCTTCGTAGTTTGCGCTCACTTCCCAACGCCGAGCTAAATACTGGAGTTGGAACGGGTCTTGTGTGACAGGTGTGGGGTTGCGGAGAAGTATCGCACCGATTCCGCGGTGTGGCGCGAAAAGATGGATAACAAGGTCTACAGCCGAACGTAGATAAACGCCGCGCAGGTCAGCGAGCGACGGGATGCAGTTAATCACGACGGCGTATTTTCCCTTACGTTGCAACTGATTAACGTATTGGTGAAATGCCTTCTGTTCTGCTTCTGCCCAATTTTCTATATATAGCGCTCCGATGGCCTCGTCCAAAACGACCGCACAGTTCTTTTCCATCTTTTCAATTTGTGCGATGATGTCCAAGGCGTCAGGGCTAATACAGATATTCCGCTCTAACGAAAAATTCGGGTCTATCGCTTTAGCGAGTTGGTAAGCGAGCGTGCTTTTTCCTGTTCCCTTCCAGCCTGAAATAACGATGGTAAAATCGTATTGATTCTTTTGCCGTGCCTTGCAGAACTCTGCAAGGACGCCCACGTTCCACGTCCTCGCGCCAAGGCGTTCCATCAGCCGCTCTTTTTCAATTGGCAGCATCTTAATCCTCCTCCTTTTCTTCCTCCTTTTCTTTTTCGCCTGCATACATTGCGATATACTGCCCACGCTCCTCGTCCGTAATTTTCTTTTTCATTCGCAGACCAAGCCCTTTAAGTTGCCTCAAAACTCTAATTCGGCGATAGATATCACGCCCCTTACTGAAGAAATCGCGGATTTTCTCAAAAAGTGGCATTGAGACGCCTTGGTTGTTCATTTTTTCCATCGTAATGGCGTTGTAAAGGTTGAACGCTTCGTTTTCCAACTCTTCTATGTCCTTGTCTGTGATGATTTGCTCGCTCTCGGCGTGGAAGAAAGGTCTAAACTCGTCCCAGACGTCATTAAGGACTTCAACATATGCAAAAAGGAGGCTCGGCTCATTGATGACTGCGAGGGGATGGCGTGAAAAAGAAAATTTTAGATAGTTTCGGAGCGCGAGGTCGTGACGCATGTATTCAATCATGAAGGCATCCTTATGTGCATATTCGGTGATTTTTCCATCTTCAACCATTTTTACCCCTCTAACCCTACCCCGCCATGCTAAAAACCCCATCTCCTTAAATTTTGCCTGTTGCGTTTAACGTCGCATTCGCTAATTTGAGCATTGCGTCCGTGTTCGCATTCATTGCTGTGATGTGCGCGCTGGTAGCGTTGATCATCAAATACAGACCCACAAGGAAGACCACGGCGAGGATAAGCGCAGAGACGAGCGGGACGTATTTTTCTAACAGGTTATCTGAAAAGTAGTTCTTCATGATTTCTGCCATACTCGCCTGCGCGTATTTGAGCGTGCGAATGTCTTCAATTAATGGCGTTGCGTTGCCATCCATCCTTACGTCCACACGGGCCCACGAATTCGGGGCGCTGCGAATGAGCGGAAGGATTTCTAGCGTTTCATAAGGGATAAGACCAAATCTTTTTCGCCTGATGTAGCGAATATGCGTTCGCAGGTGGTCCGCTGGAAATTTGTCGCGAAATGTTCTGCTTTCCCAGTACGTTTTCCCGTTTTCATGAGTTTCGCGGAAGAAATCGGCGAAAGGTAAAGGCACCAATCGCCCACCTTCGTTGTTATAGACCAGAGGCGCAGGTTTTGCGCCGACCCAGTAAAAAATCCACATTCGTTTTTTGTAGAGGAATATGATGGCGCCGATGAAAATTACCGCCAACAAACCCATAACTAATAATGTTCCATCCATTTGATCACCACAGTCTTGGGAACACGCCGAAGATTTTGTTGTCTTGCGGCGTACTCGTTTCTTGCACACTTCCGAAAATATGCTTACGTTCAGCGTCGTTAAGCGTCCGCCTAAATGCGCTTTCTGCGATTTTCAGATAGAGGTGGAAGATTTGGTCAATACTGCCCAACGTTATCCCATATTCATTCATGTTTTTTGCGAGGTGGTCAGCAACAACTAACCCCTCCGTCCACGTCGCGGCTCTAATCCTTGCCTCGTTAAAATTTGAGAGCGTCATTATGCGCGAAGTTGAGAGTTCCAGGCTTGCCCGCAGCCACGCCCGCCCGCGCTCATTGCAAAGTGGCTCTTGGACTTTCTTCCATGTTTTGTTGCCATTCTCATCAAATGTCTGCACCCATCCGCCTAAGTGGCGCTCAAAACTGTCGTAGATGTCTCGTGTATTTGCGAGGAAGCGCACTGTGGAAGGCTCGTTTTGATGTGGCATAAAATAAGTAGACGCAGGGTGCGGTGAAGGCGCCCCCCGCTCTTCTTCGTCATAATCGGTAGGATATCGCATTTAATCCACTTTGAAAACCAGATTTTCGCGTGGGCATAACGGGTTAGGGTAGCGCTGGAAGATTTCGGCATGTTCTGTTTGGCAGTGTTCTAAGATGTTAAGCGTTATAGGCAGCTCTTTGCTGCACAATGGGCAGATATAAGAGATTTTCATGCAATCACCCCAGCGTTAGGTAAGGACGCCTTATCCGTGTCTGTCTTTTCCTGCTCCTGCTCTTGTGCTTGTGCCTGTGTTGCCTGCGCCTGTGTCTTTGCTTTCTCGCGCTCCATCTGCCAGAGGTAGACATTCACCGTCGAAACCTTGACGTGGAACGCGTCCGCGATTTCGCGCACGCTCTTACCTGCTTGCTTCATTTCCCACATCTTCGCCTTATCTACTTTCATTTTATCCTCCTCTTAAAAAATCTTTTTTTCTTTAACCACCCCTGCCATTTCGGCAGCGGTTGGAGTGGCATAATGTAATTGGATGGTTTCTAATGTGTCGCCCGTCTGTTCCATTATCTGCGCTGGAGTCCAGCCAGCAGCCCAGGCGTTTTTAATGAATGTTGCGCGGAGCGTGTGAAATGGTCGCGGTTCCAGTCCTGCGCGTTTAAGCGCCTCCTGGAATTTTCCATATGCGCCACGCCCACTTAGGTGGTTCCTCGTTCTGTCCCCGCGCATGGCAGGGAATAAATATTTAGTTCGGTAAGGTCTGCAATTGACCTCAACGTGTTTTTGCAGCACTGCAAGCGTCGCCTCATCTACAAATACCCGCCATTCTCTGTTTTTCTTCTCTTCCCAGAATCTGATAATGCCATGCTCCCAGTCTATGTTCTGTAACTCTATCCTGACGATATCCTCGCGTCTTATCCCAGTCGCCAATGCCAACTTAATAAGCGCCTCATCATAGACCGAGTTAATCAAGGAAAGCATACGATGGATTTCTTCGCGAGTTAATGCCATGCGCCCGCTTGTATATTTCCAGTCATAACGCCCCCACTTCTTGTTTTCTTGTTGCTTCCCATTTTCAGGCATAATAGGACTTCAGTGCCAAGGCATATTTAAATCTTTCGGCCTCTTCCGCTACTTACTGCCATTAGGTCGCGGAGACGGAAGACATTTTGAACCACCCCTAAATAGGGCTCCACTCCAAAACCTTCCGTTTTTCTTTCCGTATATTTTCTTGCATCGCTTTTTGTATCATTTCTTCTAAACCTCGCTGTTCTAACAATAAGCGCGTTATTTCCACTCGTGATAAGCCGCTCGTTCTTGCTAATTCGTCTACTTGTGCCGCGAATTCTTCCGAAACTCGGATTATGCGCGTGCGCTTGTTATTCATTTTCCACGCCTCTTATTTTATCCCATGCCGAGGCCATCGCTTGTAACATATTATTTATTAGCATAATCACGACATAAATCATTGCCAATACGATAGTCAGAATAATTACGACGTAAAACGTGTCCCATGTCGCGGTGTTCCACGTTGCAGGTTGCTGGATATAGGCATATGTCTTCTCCCATGTTGCGCAGGTTGTAGAGTTCCAAGCCGTGCAGTTTTCCGTTATTCCAGAGACATACCACGCCCCCGCTTTTTCTGCGGTCATTGACTGGTCAAATACTAACAGAAGAGATAGAAGCGAAGCGAAGAAAAAAAGATTTTTCAAAAAATCCCTATCGCGCGGAATAGCCAAAGCAAAGGCAGCCAAAATTACCGTCGCTACTATTGCGCCCTCTAACATTCTATCACCTGACGTTTAGGAACACGCCAATAAGCGTTAAAACTAATAGAATCGTGAAAATCCAACCCGATAAGATGCCTAAAGCGAACAATGGAGCAGCGAACAAGAACGATAGAAAGCTCGCAGTTGCAAACGCCTTCTTGAATCCCCAGATGCTCGTATAGCCATATACAATTAAAAAAATCACGAACGGAAGGATTGCGCCATAAAGCCCTCCTGTTGTAGTGTTTGCACTTATCAGCAGGTCATTAAACGTTGAATAGTTATAAGTCACAGTTTCACCTTGATTAAGGCATATAACACAGCGAATAGGAACGTCGCAAGGACTGCGGTATAGACTATGCTAACCACCAACCCAGAGAGCGCGGGAGAAATGCCCAATGGTATAGAGATTGCATTAACAAACGCCACGAAGAGAGCATAAAGAACACTTGGGAGGCTGGTAATTATGTTTGCGATGGTCGTTAAGGCGCCTGACGTTAGCCAAAGGAACGAGACGCCCCCGCCGTAATCATTTTGAGTTATCTGCCCCGATGAGGAATTAACAAATGACGCGATGTTTTGCGTAGATGTATTCGCCGTGGTAATGAGATTTTGGACATCTGCCGTCGTAGAAACGTTATAGGATATGGATAAACTGCTCATGAATCCAGTTAATGCAACGATAGCAACAAACACCGCCAGCGCTGCGAACACCAACCCGCTGATTTCTCCGTCCACTTTATCACCTTGATGAAAACCTCCACGCCAGGAACACCGCTACCAACACCACGCCAGCAATTGCCGTTATATCAATTTGGATAAGCCCCATCAAGTTACTCATGATTAAGCCAATTGACCCAAAAATCACGGCGGCAGCAGGATTAAATAACCCTATTGCGAAGCTTGCAGCAAGAATAAGCAACGAAACGCCAAGACCAGCCATTTTAAACGCTGCTTCTCGGTAGTCCCAGAGCCCATTAGTAATTATCGTCTGTTCGCTATGTCGTGTGAACCGCCATGCGTAGATGTTGCCTGTCGTGTTTTCGCTAATCGTGCAGGTAAGCGTCGCTGCCGCGCTTGTTGAGGAGGTATTACAGAGACTAACAGGATTTCCGAGCCCAAGACGGAAGAGTTGCAAGTCGAACGTATGCGACTCGCCGCTGCTGTCTGTATAAGTGCAAGAGATTTGTTTATTTGCCATGTCGTCAGTGCAATTATAAATAACTTTGCCATAGTAACTTATCCAGTATTCTGGCAGTTCTTGCGTGCTTGAAATGATAAGGTAATGCTCGCAGGCTTGCCCTGCTGTGCAGTATACCGTTTCCTTAGAAAATGTTTTTTCTATTGTTGTTCCGTCCTCAGCATAAGATATAATTTTATAAACTGCCGAGCCATCATTCGTGAAGAGCGGCGCAGTATAAAACCCGTCGTCGTCCGTTATACCCATAGCAACGAGTTTATAAGTGTTATCAGAAATGAAATAACGCATATAATATTGCTTCCTGTTTTTAAGAGGTTGGGCGAATTGGTTTTGCGTCTTGAAAGTGATATATGACGCTACGGAGGCAGGGATTTGGTATAACGTTATTGACCCGCTGGAGTTCTCGTCAAATGTGATGTAATAATTACGCGTTGCGTAATTAGCGCCATTGTATGTTATCGTGGTGCTAGCCTGCCCGTGAAAATCCGGATATAAACAAATTTTGAAATTGGAGACATTGCTAACTGTTTTAGTCAGGTTGAGGTTATTGCCTACAAAAACTAACGTTGCGTTTCCTTGCGTTGCCACGTTGTTGGACTCATCCAAAAACGAGATACTATAAACGTCAGAGAAACCTATGGGACATACTGTGTCTACGATTATTTTATCCATTATCTGCGTGCTTACAACATTATAAAATTGATATGCCGACACCGCGAACGAGACCCAGTTATAAGTAGAATTGTAGGCGTCATAAATAAGCGTGGGGTTAAGACTTTGCCCCGATGTTAAGTTATATATTGCAATGCTTGCATTGTTAGGTATTGAAACCGAGCAATATACCGCGCCCGGTGTTGTAAGTATCTGTTTCCATATTGTCGCGTTGCAGCTGGATAGGTTGCAAGAGTAAACAATGTTCTTATTATAGTTGCCGCAGGCATAACGCCAAGTTAGTTGGCGGTAAGGCGCATAAGTTCCGTTTTCATGAAAATAAACCCCTTTAGTTCTTGAAAAGGAATACAAGCCATAATTATCTTTATAAAGAACCTCATTATTATAATCAATTGGATAGTTAAGACTAACCCAATGATACCCACAAGCCAAATTTAGATTAGTGCCGACTGTCGGCCAATTATTAGGTTGGTTGTTCCATGTTGTGGTGTTTTCGCTCCAGCCCATCTTTGAGCCATCCAGGTCTATTAGGTAATCGTAAGTAGTCCCATCAGGACAATAGCCGCCTCCATAAAACCAGAGGACGATGGAACTAATAACACGACCAGGTGGCATAGATAAATTGCGGCAGTGACGGAAGAAGTCCCTACGGTCTCCTGTCGACCCATCGTTTGGCTCTTGTGTCGCTGTCCCGTAATTAGTGTCTGGATGCGAAGAAAGCGCACAAGTATCTTCTTGGCATATTTCGTTAGTCGTGCGTGTGATTGTATACCACGAGCAGGAACCCGTGCAGTTAGCCCAATAATTATATCCGCCATCTATAAACGTCGAACTTGTCGCCTCCATATCTAAACCGTAATTCGGACTTTCTGCAACGACGTTGGTGAAGTTCAATATTTGCCCTGATGCCGTGCTCGCTGATGATATCGCGTTAATAGTATTAGTCTCATGAACATAAATCGTTGTAAGATTCGCTGAGACATTCGACGAAGGTATGGATATACCCGCGCAGCCTATTTGTGTAACTTGCCCGCTGACGTCTAGGTTTCTGATATTAGCAGAAGAACTATAGAACAAAACCCCCCAACATCCGCCCGTGATTGTTGCGTTTTCAAATGTAATATTATTCCCCGAAATAGTCACCACTGCATGCAAGCCCGCCTCGTTTGTAACCCAGAGAGTGTGCCATTGCCCGTTAATCGTCTGATTAGTCCCATTAAACGTTAAGCAGTTCGCATTATTTGCTGTTAAGTCTTGTGTGATAACGTAGACTTCGTTATTAGTTGAATACGTGCCGCAGGCTGTAATGTTTGTCTGTGCAAAGACTACGGCAGCAAGCAACAAAACGCCAAGAAAAATTAATTTATTATCCATAACCCCCACCGCTTGGCAGTGCAAACATCGCGAGCGCCACCAGAACGGACAGCGCCAACGTGATAATTGGAAGGTTTGAAATAATCACGGCGAACCAATTAAAATACGTGACCGATGAAGAAAAGGAAGGATTGGATGAGATAGCATTATAAGCGTCTTGAAACATCGGAAGAATCGCAAGCAGTAGAACCTGGAGCAATAAGAAGAAAACAAAAAAGATGGGATGTGTGCGGACTGCAAACGCCGAAACAACCGAAGCAACGCCGACACCAACCCAAATAAATAGCATTAGATAGTTGAAGTTAGCGATGGTTTGCACGCTTTGCGACGTGATGTTTAACTCCCCGTTGTTAAAATTCTCAGAAGATTGCAAGGCGCCAAGGATTGTATTAAACGTATGGAATGATAATATAACCGCTATCATGACGACGATTAAGACGATAGCAATAAAGAATAAGTCTAATATCGTGCCTTTCTTCGTTGCGGTTAAATAACTGCGCTTTTCCATTTTCTCTTACCTTTTGGAACGGGGCGAACAAGTGCGCCCGTTGCTTTGCTCACCTTCTCGGCTTTCAATTTAGGCATCTTAAACCCAAACTCCGAACTGCGAACGTCTGGGGCATAGCGTTTCGGTTGCGGCTTCCCTTTTGCCACGTTGAAACGTGGAAGCCCTGCGCCCTCACCTCCACCACCCCATAAAGATTTAATCGGCGGAATCGGTGGAATTGGCGGCGTGGATATCTTGAGAGACGGCGGCGGCATGATTTTGGGCGCGCCTAACTCTACGTTTTGCAGGATTTGAGCCCGCAGCTGCAACGCCACAGTAGGCTGTAGTATTTGCGTCTGCTTGGATATCGGAACCTGCCGCGGTGCCGTAATTTGTGCAGGGATTTCGGTCTCTTTTGAAAACTGCAGCATTGGCTGTTGCTGCCGAGGAACTTGAACGACAAGCTGCTGCGTGCGTGGAATTTGAACCTGCGAAGGTTGAGTTATCGTTCGTGCTGTTTCGCGGAGTTGGAGCGCGGGGGCTTGAACCTGCATAACCCGCGTTTGAGTTGGCGCTGGAGGGCTTGCCTGCACCGTTTTAACTGCCGTCTGTTGCTGCGAAACAAGCGGAGGCGCGATAAACGTCGTAATTTGAGATGGCGCGATGGATGGCGGCATTTGAGCAAGAGTAGTGGAGGCTGCGAGCGCTTGAGTAGTCGCACCTGTTGGCGCTCCTCCCATCACGCCCACGCCTCCAGACGTTGAGGTGGTCACAGATGGAGCGACAGAGGGAAGTTTAGACGTTGCGGTCAGGTCGAAGAAACGGACAAAGTAAGGCTGAAAAGCGCCCGTGCCTTCCTCCACGCCAACAAAGACCCCGCCAGCGCCGACGGATTGAACAACTGCGGGACCTGCGTATATGTTGCCCATGATATCGACGTAAGGGATGCCTGTCTGACTGACGCCTTGCTTAAAAACTTTTGCGAGTCCCACGCCAGCCGTTGCTCCCTGCTCTGAAAACGTCGCAGCAGCGACAGGACTAACGCCTTGCATCTCTGGAAGCGGCTTAACAAGCAGCCCCTCCTCGCTTAAATATCCTGGTCTTGCTGGTAAGGTCATTTCTGGACTTGTAAGCCCCACGGAATACGTCGGTATCTGCTGGCCTCGGAAGTAAGAAACGCCAGGCTCCACCGAATACGAGGAGACCCCGCCCTTCCCAACCTGCGCAGCCCAAACGTCAGTTTGTGCTTGAACTGCGCGCTGCTCGCCGAGAATGCCGAGATTGCGCTGGTATTCGGTGAGCGTGATGGACGTCCCACCCATCATGCCACGCTCTGGAGCCTCCCAAAGTTTATACCGCAGCGTATAACTCGGTTGCTCCACTCTGTGCCATTCGGCGGCTTTCGCCGAGTAGAATATCAAAGTTCCAGCCGTGCCGATTTCTCCGAGGTCTTGCGCCGTTAGCCCGCCTCCTCTTACTAATTTCGTTCCCGCCCAATACGCAGGAATATAAAACGCAGCGCCTGCGCCCGTTGCGCCGAGTGCAACGTAAGGAGCAGCAGCGATTACCTGCCCGCCCCACTTTTGCGCCATTTCCACAGGATAACTTGCAACGTTTTTACCTTGCGCAACTCGTGCAATAATCGGAATCGGTGTCCCAACTTCCACGCCGAACTCCACGGCGGAATGAACAAGATTATATGCCCCACCGACCCAGGAATACATCAAAGCCTCTCCGAATTCAGGAGTGCCTATCTTTTCCAGCCCAACGGAGCGCTCTGGGACTTTGTGCCCAAGCGCCTCCCAAGCAGTGTTAAAAGGCGTTTTAGGAAGTGCTACAGTTTGAGCCTGCGCATAGCGGTATGCTCCGATGCTCGCGGCGTAATCTGCAAGTTGGACGCCCGCCCTTGTATTCTCTTTTTGCAATGCCTGGATGGACGCCTCAAACCTTGCGGCTTCCTCAGGTTCGGCGTAGGAACGGACGAGTGGAAGCGCTCCACGTGCAACCGAGATAATGCGGTTTTGTTCGGCTAAAACATGCTTTCCAAGTTCCAGCCGTGCCTCAGGTGTTTGCGGCTCAAACCCACCAAATAGACCAAACCTAAACGCTCCCGTCGCCAAATCGCTCCACGACGGGATGAACTGCCGCGGTTGCAGTTCCTCGTTGATTTGTGCGATGCGTGCCTGCAATGCCTCGTTAGTGTATTGAGGTTGCTGAGGTTGTTGTGGTTTGGGTGGCTCCGTTGCGACCGTGATATACTTAACAAACGCCTCCTGCGCTGGATTGTAAGTCCACCCTGGCGCCACGAACATCTGGGAACGTTCGCCCGACGGTGCGACGTATTGCGTGGCGATTAGTTCACCAGTGCCTCGGAATTCGTAGACTTGCTTCTGTGGGTTCACAACTTCTTGGACGTTGCGGTATTGCTGCTGGAGATAATAGCCAGCTGCTGCAGGCGGTAGGACGCCGTGCTCAGTGTAAACTAGTCCGACGTTCTGATATCCTTGCGCAGTCCACGACGGTGTGTTAGGATATACCCGTTGTCCATTGATGTAGATGGGAGCGCCATGAAACAAATTAGAAGCGCTCGGCGTTTCGCTCGGTTGCGTCGGTGCTGGCGTCTGCGCTGTCTCAGTTGTCGCATAGATCGGTGTCTTGTCAGGATTGTAGCCGACGATGCGCCCCTGCGGTTGTGTTTGCTGCGGCGGCGTCGACTGGCTTGTCGTTGAACTTCCGCCCCTTCCACTACTCCCTCCGCCTGTGCCTGTGCTGCCACCCCCTCCCCCTGCGACGTAAGAAGCCCAACCAGTAGATGCCCAACCCGTCCCTTCGGTGCGCGCAGGCATTTGCCCCGTGCGCACGGCGGGGATGTCACCCCATGCCATGCTTTGCATTTTGGAGATGGTATATTTAAAGCTTTTGGTCGGACGTGTTAACTTGTTAACATAGTTTTTTACTTGTTAACATAGTTTTTTAAAGGCATATATCTTAATCCTTTTGTCCCTCGTCGGGGCAAGGTGATAAAATGAAGCTTGGAGATTTGGTGCCTGCCGTCTATATTCTCGGCATGATAGGCATCTTCGGCGGTGTCATGCTGAAGGTGCTTAACAGCCTGAACTTGACAGGAGATGCTGGGCTGTTCGTCGGGAACGTCACTTCGGCATTCACTAACCTGGGCAGCGACCTCGGGCTCGTTGGAACCATCATAGCGCTGTCGGTAGTTATGACCGTCGTGATTAGCGCGTTCTCAGTGGGCTTTGGCAGGCAGGAATAAAGAATGAGACGAGCGCAGGCAACAATGCCTGCGCTTTTCTCTTTCTTTTAGAGAGGTGAAACAATGAAGAGAAAACGCGCCACGTGCGTGGTGGATTAATGAGCCATGGTGGCGCGAGGGTAGTCTGTGCTTCTGACCGCCAAACTGAAGTAGTCTGCAAGCATGGCGTGCGTTGCGAGTTGTTGGACTTCAAACGCCACGCCATGGAGCCAGGGAAAAGAAAATCAAAACATGGTAAATCTTATTATGGATATAGACGCAACCGCTCGGACGCTCATGGCTGGATTTGAGGAGCAAAGCAGGTCGTGTTAGTGTAGTGGTATTCACCGTCAATGCCTGCGCATAGATAGAGAACAACCCCGTGCATCCCTTCGCATTTTTTCCCGCATTCTTGCAGCATTCGCATAAATTCGGCTTCACGCGCCCATCTTTCGCAGACATCGGCCGAAACTATTTTAGCATCGCATAGATATTTGCGAGTTTCTAAAACTTGGTCGTCTGGGAAGAGCAAGGAAGCAAGGAACATAATAAGCAAAACAAAAAAAAGAAGAGAAAAGAAAAGGAGGAGGTTAAAAGACTTCGGATTGCCAAACATCGGCTTTAGGGTCATAGTAATCTAGGCGATATTCACATGATGGGTTTCTGTATTTCCCGAGCCAGACTACGCACTCACGGCGGTGTTTCGCTGCGTTTGGGCGCGTCGTGACCTGAACGAATAGCCACTTGCCACCTTTAGCAAGCCACAAGTCCCAGACGCCTGCTAAGTCCACTTGTTGGAATTTTGCGCGCGTTGCGCGGTGGAGGACACCGTAGCCCTGCTCGACGTAAAAATGCATACGAAGGCGTTCGTATTCGCTGCCACGCGCAGCGCTGCGGCGTCGGTTAAATGTCTTCATCATAGTCATCCTCCTCGCCAGGGTCATATGGGAATAGACGGTGGCGGCGCTTAAGCCGCGTGTAACACTCCTCACAGAGCATAATTTCGGCGTCTGCGGCGCCGCATTCTTATACATCCAGCCATGTCCTGACACCTCCTCAACAACCATCCGTAGGGAATCGCAGGCGCTTGCAACACACCTGGAGTTTAGCCTGGTCTATTTCTTTTTTCCTGACTAAATCTCTTAGATGCCCGCGGACGCAGACCTCAGAAAGCCCGACCTCCGCACAAATCTGTTTCAACGTAAATATATTGCCTGTTGCAATTTTGGAGAGTAGCAACTGCTTAATCCATTCCTGGCGTTGTGAACGCCTCCCTTGTATGCGCTCAATACGTCCCCACGTCTTCACTCCTTTTCGTTTGAGAAAGTTAAGGACGGTTACAGGGGTGTATTTATATCGCGCCGCCAAATCGACTAACACTGCGCCAGCCTGGTATTCGTTGATAATCTGCTGTTGTTGCTCAGGTGTATATTTCTTTTCTAACCGAACAGGCATTCCAACCACCTCAGGGACTCGTAGCAACATCTGGGGAAGGTTTGACCTTTGCGCGCTCGTTGATGTAGAGGTTGAATTTTTCAATTGTGCCATCGCTGCGCTTAACCGCGACGCGAAAATAGGCGCGGCGCTGTCGTGTTATCCTCTCCCACATGCCCACGTATTCGCCTTTCTCCGTGCGCCCAATGAAGTCAGGAGGCGCAGGTTCAAATTTTCGGATGCCTGGACTTTGCACGACGCCCTGTATATTCTGTTTCTGTTCTTCTTGCATATATTCACCTCAGGTTTATTGTATACAATTATATATATAAATCTTTTGGTCAGGTTATGTTTATATACCAGATATTAAATTTATAAATGTTGCGACGTATATACTGCTCCGTTTTTCTCTTTCTTTCTTTTTAGGCCACTATGACGCGCGCGTTTTTCTTTATTTCTCTTTTTTTGGGGGCGCAGTGAACAACACACTAACAAGGCGCCCTGACCGCTAACCCTCCAAAAAACGCACAGGAACAGGCTTTAAACCTGCAAACGCTGCGCGCCCGCTCTTCCCTTCCTCCCTCCCCGTTTTCTGCCCCGCAGCGCCCGCTCTGCTCGTTTTCCGCTCGTTGTTTTTTAAAAGGGGGGTATATATTTGGGGTGTAAAATAAAAAACTGAGGGTGAAAAGTAAAAAAAATGATTTTACACCCTAAATGCTATGACGTAAAAATCGATATAGGGTGAAGAATGGTTAAAACACCATACGCAAAACTGGGGTGTGACACATATACTATGTATATACCTTCACAAACTTTCCAAAAAGTTCAAAGTGTTTTTCACCCTTTTAATATACGTATTACTTCTTATATACCCCCTTAACAAAAAAACAAAAAGAAGGGGCAAAAGTTAGGCGTCGGAAAAGGAAAAAAGAAGGGCGGCGGAGGTCCGCAGCAGACCCTTTTATATAGATTAAGCTGCGTTTATTTCACAAATCTATCCTTTTTATCCAAACCTGCAAAACAAGGTATGCCGCGCACAATCTTAACTTCCAACCCTTCTTCTTTTTCTAAATATTCAAAAACTCTCTTTTTGCCGCAGATACTAGCGCCCGTTTTCTTGCACCATGCGGTATAAAGTTCGTAAAGTTCCTTGCGTGGGATGTTCTTGCCTGGCTCAGGTTCGCCGTAATCGTTAAATCTGCGCTCAAAAGTTTCTTCTAAGAAGCGAGCGATGCTTTCCGTCGGTGTGTGTTCTTCATATTTTTTCCGTTTTGCCTCTTCATTCATGATTGGCAGTTTTGTAATGTCTTTAACTTCTTTCATTTTATGGATTATCAGATTCGCCAGGTAATCATAATCTTCGTTTGTTAATTCATTAAGCAAGTTTTTATTTTCGGGCAGTGTTTTTACGCCGTCCGCTTCCTCTGCGGGCACGAAGATGTGGGGGCAGTGGAAGATTTCAATACGTCGAAGCACCGCCTGGCTGAGTTCTATTTCTGGTAGTTCATTCATAGCGAATATATGCGTTGCGTATATCTGCGCTTCGCGCCGTGGTTGGTATTTTTGTTCCACTTCTATAATATCGTTGCCTGTTATTCCTTTAAAATCTGCTGTGCTTAGACTCTTCAAAAGTTCGGTGCCTTCCTCCGATGCGATGTTTAATATTTTATTTTCTAAGTTTGGGAGTGCATAGTCATTATGTGCGATGTTGGAGAATCTAACGCTTCCGCAGTTCTCTCGTCCAAATGTCGTGCGCAGCATTTCACATAATACGCTTTTTCCGTTTGCTCCGCAGCCTACAAGAAATAGCGCTAATTTCTGCGTAGAAATAAGCGAAGACGCGAGCGCCATCAAAAACCGCTCTTTTTCTTCGCCGAGGATGTCGCTTAAAATTTTTTCTATGCGGTGTTTTGGGTCTCGTTGGAAGTTTTGTAATATCACGCGTGGAATTCTATTCGGGATGGGTGCATCAAAATAAATTGTATCTTCGTTGGGTTGGTTAACAATAAGTTCACCGCCGCCTACAAGCACCGTCCCGTTTCTCACAGCGAACTGCCCTTGGTTCTGTTGCTGTACAAAACCGCACAGTGCGCATATTTGCGCTGCGTATTCTTGTAATTCTTTGATTTTTGGGTACGTTAAGCATCCTCTGTAATATGTAATATTTTTAATAGCCATTTCTAAAAACTTTTGGTGGATATTAACCACATTCTCCAAAGTTCCTTTTTCTCTATCCCAGTGTGTAATCATTAATTCATAAGGTCTGCCTTTATAGTCAAGCAATGCGTAGGGGTAGTAATCCTGGCGTTGAAGGTCTATAAGGATAACGCATATAAAAAGCGTGTCCCGCGCAGAAGGTAAACGGACGCGAATTAAGTTCATCTTCAACGTTTCGTATTCCTCAAGGGTCAACGTTTTTGCGCGCATGGCGTTCCAAATTGACTGCTCCATTATTTTAAGGATTTCCTCGTTTTGGTGAAATTTTTTGAAGAAGCCATCTTCCATTTTCTTTTCTTTCCAACTGTTGTAGTCAAACAACTTATTCGCGCTTTCCGTCACGCAAACCACCCCTCTAATGTTTCTTTTTTCTTTTGTTTCTCCATCGTGCTTAGGAATTTGAAGAACACCTCTTGCCATTCCGGGACGTGCCAAAACTCCACGCCTTGCGGATAAATAACTTGCAATGGGTGAGGTAATTCCAACTCATCATTTATAAATGTTTTGCGCTTTCCTGTTTTCTGATTCACGCCCCCAAACTCGCGAATGAGGTGGTTGCGGTTGTGGAGCGTCTCGTCTAGTTTCGCGCCTGTCTTCGTTTCAATATCTTTTAAGCGCTTATAGAAAAACTTTTGATAGACGTAGTTCCTAAAGTCCGCTGCGGTGAGCCCCAACGTCTTCATCCATTCCGCAGTGTCTGCAGAAAACGTGATGCTTGCAACGTCTATCCAAACGTGGACGTGGTAAGATTTGTTGCCACTCCATCCGACGACGTAGGGAATTTTGCGCCGCCGCAGCCACGCTATAACTTCATGCGTTGCTTCTTTGTTTTTTTCTTGCTCCTCACTGTCGTATTCAATCACTATCTCGTTTTTCAAAATCACACGGTGATTAACAGGCAATTGATACGTCAAAATCGCCTCAGGAAGTCGCAGCCTTTCGGTGTTGACCTCCTTACAAACCACAACAGGCGCGCATGACGGAGAAAAAGCACACTGCAATCTAAGCAGCCAGCGCCGTTGTGCTTCGGCGGTGGGATGCTCTTCATACCAATACTTCCACGTGTCATGCATATTATCACCTTTTAGAGAGGGTGTATAGTGTTTTTGCGGGCATAGCTTTAAAAAGCTATCTTACTAAATA
>Ga0207433_10003024_pt1 | contig 33039 bp, 29 predicted proteins | sample YelNatPaOPGAMG01_FD_187559 | JGI IMG/M metagenome (GOLD analysis project Ga0207433, IMG submission 187559) | Hot spring thermophilic microbial communities from Obsidian Pool, Yellowstone National Park, USA - OP-RAMG-01 (SPAdes) (version 3) | ecosystem: Environmental > Aquatic > Thermal springs... | reverse complement strand
TTGGTCTTTGAAAACTTATTTTTTGCAAAACTGGCGGTTTGACGCAAAAATATTGGAAATTTGCAAAAACCTTCTGAAAAATCAAGAAAAAATAATAGTCATAATTCACCAAAGAGGAATTTAAACCATTATAGCATTTGCTTGGTCAATATCAGCATCTAGTCATAATTCACCAAAGAGGAATTTAAACTTTTATTATTTACTAAAATATAACTTTTTTCTAGCGGTCATAATTCACCAAAGAGGAATTTAAACTTGGGAAGTATAAATCTCCGTGAATTGCGCTTCTTGGTCATAATTCACCAAAGAGGAATTTAAACAAAAGAGATTCAGCACCGCCTTTTATTGCACCCGCGTCATAATTCACCAAAGAGGAATTTAAACATACCAAGTATGGCGAGTATTGTAAGGGACATCGCGTCATAATTCACCAAAGAGGAATTTAAACAAGTATTCTGTTTTCATCTTCTTTTTCGTAGTCAAAGGGTCATAATTCACCAAAGAGGAATTTAAACTGGTCTTCCTTCAGCATAGTCATCACAAGCCCTGCTGTCATAATTCACCAAAGAGGAATTTAAACTTAAATCTTGCAAGTTCTAAAGAGATATTAAGTGCGTCATAATTCACCAAAGAGGAATTTAAACGTCTCTTTGGTATGATTGGTGTGGCAAGTGCCGGTTCTGTCATAATTCACCAAAGAGGAATTTAAACAGATAAAGAAATAATCTTTTCCAAAGAACGCAGTGGTCATAATTCACCAAAGAGGAATTTAAACGATAATTTTTCCGATATTGAAGCAGGTTGTGTGTCGTGTCATAATTCACCAAAGAGGAATTTAAACAAATCTATGTTATCTTTTATATTTTGTAGATCATAGTCATAATTCACCAAAGAGGAATTTAAACTTTGAAATAGAAATGGTTATCAGACCTTTTCGTAATGTCATAATTCACCAAAGAGGAATTTAAACACATATGAATCATCATCAAACCTATTAGTATATCCCTGTCATAATTCACCAAAGAGGAATTTAAACATATCACCGATAGTTTTAACAAGAGTATCTTTTATAGTCATAATTCACCAAAGAGGAATTTAAACCCGCCGATTCCGCCAATGCCGCTGCCTATGCCTCTGGTCATAATTCACCAAAGAGGAATTTAAACATAGGTGAATTTCTTATTGTTATCCAGCTGACATTAGTCATAATTCACCAAAGAGGAATTTAAACTAAGACTTTTGGCAACCACCGACCTATCCTTTGTCTGTCATAATTCACCAAAGAGGAATTTAAACGGCGGAGGCGTCAGTAAGGCGGTAAAAGTTATATAAGGGTCATAATTCACCAAAGAGGAATTTAAACAACGGTCAGCGGATAATTAAAATTGATATACCAATGTCATAATTCACCAAAGAGGAATTTAAACGTAGAAAGAAGGTATTGCCCTCCAGTTGTTTTTTTAGTCATAATTCACCAAAGAGGAATTTAAACAAAACGGGGCGTCCTGAAAAGTGCCGAAAAATCGGGGTCATAATTCACCAAAGAGGAATTTAAACGATAAACAACATCAAGAGCAGTGCTTTCAATTCTTGTCATAATTCACCAAAGAGGAATTTAAACTATTGAATCTCTGATTCTCCTTATTGAATCTCTGGTCATAATTCACCAAAGAGGAATTTAAACTCTAAGGACACAACATACACTGCAATATATTGATTTGTCATAATTCACCAAAGAGGAATTTAAACATTGAAGATGTTGAAGATGAAATTAAAGAGAATCCTCGTCATAATTCACCAAAGAGGAATTTAAACATAGGTGAATTTCTTATTGTTATCCAGCTGACATTAGTCATAATTCACCAAAGAGGAATTTAAACAACGGTCAGCGGATAATTAAAATTGATATACCAATGTCATAATTCACCAAAGAGGAATTTAAACGTAGAAAGAAGGTATTGCCCTCCAGTTGTTTTTTTAGTCATAATTCACCAAAGAGGAATTTAAACAAAACGGGGCGTCCTGAAAAGTGCCGAAAAATCGGGGTCATAATTCACCAAAGAGGAATTTAAACGATTTAGCAATTCCTGATACAAATTCAAGTAAAACAGTCATAATTCACCAAAGAGGAATTTAAACTTACTGTTCTTGAAGTGAATGGGGGAAGCACTGGAGTCATAATTCACCAAAGAGGAATTTAAACGCCTGAATTGGTATTACTATTTATTTTAACTTTTTTCTCTTTTTTGCTTTATGTTGATACATCATATGGTCGGCGTGCTTTAATAGATGGTTTATACTTTTTGGATTTTTGGGATTGTAATATGACCAGCCAGCGCTGAATGAGATTTCAAAAGGTAGCCTTTTTGAACGACTGAATTTATCAAGGCTCTGCTGTAACCGTTTATATAATGTCTCGCCTTTGGTCTTTTTTGTTTCAATGGTTAATATCACAAATTCATCACCGCCAATGCGGGCAATAATATCAGAACCACGAAATGTCTTTTTAAGAATTTTTGTCGTATGAATGAGGGCTTTATCACCCATCGGATGGCCAAAGGCATCATTTATGTCTTTTAGATTATCCATATCAATAAATAATAATAGCATCGTTTTCTTCGTCCGTTCGGCAATTTTGAGTTGATGCTCGGCAAGGGTCAAAAATCCCCGTCTATTATATAACCCAGTAAGCTCATCAGTAAACGACATTGCCTGAAGCATTTTGGTCAATTTTTTCTTTTCTGTAATATCTTCAATAACACCATCTATCCATTTTAGATTGCTATCTTCGTCAAAATATCCCCGGGCATAGATTGAAGCCCAGAATGGGGTGCCGTCCTTTTTCTTCAATTCTAATTCTTTATCACGGACCTGCCCTTTTCTTCTTAATTCTTCAAGGAATGATTTCCTTTCTTCAGGATTTACATAAAGTTTCTCCACTTGGGTCTTCAATGCCTCCCGCATAGACTTGAATCCGAACATCTTTACAAATGCGGGATTTACCTGGAGGAAATGCCCGGGTTCACCTGCAGTTGACCGATAAACCCCAAGATTTATATTGTTTACGATGGAGCGAAACTTTTCTTCACTCTCCTCAAGGGCACGCAGGGTATTTTTCTGCTGGGTAATGTCCTGCGTAATGGTGACAACATGCTCAACCTTACCCTGCGGATTTTTTATTGCATAATAATACTGGGAAACCCATTTGTCAAATTTTGTTTCGGGATTACAAACATGTATCTCAGGAATGAATATCTCACCACCAGAATCAAAAATGCGCTGGACCTTTGGTATATATTTTTTAAGATATGGATAGCGCTGTGCTACACCCCATCCCCGACACATTTTTTCGTATTCATCTATCTTGCGGTAAGTCAGATTCCAGATCTTTTTCCAGGCTTTATTGAATGAAACGAGTTCACCTGAGCCAAGACGCACGGTTATTCCCACTGGTGAATGTTCAAAGACCGCCTTATTCAGGGTCCGATATTCACGAACTTTATTCTGTAATATCTTCAATTGTGTCTTTAAATGTGCGATTTCTTTCAACAGTTTTTCTTTAAAAATTTTTTTGTTGTTTTTTTTATCCATTTGTTGCCCTATAATTTAAAATTATATTAAAATAATTTTTAATGTCAATATCTCAGGAGGCTTGACAACCAAACAGGTCTTCATTATAATCTTTTATGAGAAATCCAATTTATCTCTTTCTTTTAATATTGCTTTTCTGCTCTAATAACGAAAAGGTTGTAGAGGTGATAGATGGTGATACATTTAAAACCGATAAGGGAAAAACGGTCCGTCTTTTAGGAATCAATGCACCGGAAATGGCGGATCCGGGTGGGGACCTGGCAAAAGAGTTTCTAAAAAATATGATTCTTAATAAAAAGGTTGAATTGAAAAAAGACATAACAGAGAAAGATGATTACAATAGGTATCTATATTATGTTTATCTTGATGGGAGGTTCGTCAATGAAGAAATGATCCGTGTTGGGCTTGCTGAGACGAGGTTTTATCCTCCTGATACATTCTATAAAAATGAACTTCAAAGTGCAGAGAGGATTGCAATTAGAAATAAAAAGGGCCTGTGGTCATTTCCGGTCTTTCAAATCCCTGATACAACCGGATTCTATAGTAAGGAAGTTATTCCTTCAAAGATAGCCGATGAGATAATTTCATATCTTGATGCGCATAAATATTATGGCAAGACAAAAACTATTGAGGGCACAATCATTCTTACAAACAATACGGGCAAGGTCTGTTTTTTAAATTTTCATAAAGACTGGAAACGCCATTTTACTGCAGTTATATTTGCCAGTGATTTTGATAAATTTCCTAATCATCCTGAAGATTATTATCTCAATAGAAAAGTGCGGGTGACGGGTTTGATAAAGGAATACAATGGAAAACCAGAGATTATATTAAAAAGTCCATCCCAGATTCAAATCATAAAATAAGTCTATTTCAAAAATATCTGTGGTGTCTTTCTCTGTGGGTGGATGATTATTTCTGTCTCAACTCCGTAAACATCCATAACTATTTTTTTATCAATTATCATTTCTGGTGTGCCTGTTTTGTAAATGCTACCTTTGTGTAAAAGAATGAGTTTTTTACAGAATTGACTCGATAGATTCAGGTCGTGATTTACGACCACAATCGTCATCCCATTCTGATTTAAATCCTTTAACAATTCCATTATCCTTACCTGGTGTTTGATATCAAGGTGGCTTGTTGGTTCATCAAGCAATAAGATTTCTGGCTTCTGGGCAAGGGCACGACAGATAACGACCATCTGCCGCTCACCTGAGGAAATGAACTTTACCGGCCTTGCTCTGAATTCATCTAAACCAGATTTTTCGATTGCCCATTCCACTGCCTCTATATCATCTTTTCCAAAACGCTGGAAGGGTTGAAGATATGGGTATCTTCCCATTGTAACAATGTCTTCAACTGAATAATTATGTTGAAAATGTGTCTCCTGGGGAACAAACCCTATGACCCGTGCCAGTTCTTTTTGTTTTATTGCTTTAATGTCCCTGTTCAGCACCCGAACATCGCCTTTGAAATTCTTTAAAATGCCTGCCATAATCCTTAAGATTGTGGATTTTCCAGCACCATTCGGTCCGATGATACCAGTAAATTCACCCTTTTCAATATGGAGATTTATATCCTTAAGGACATTTTTATCATTATACGAAAAATTGACATTTGATAATTCTATTGCCTTCATAATTATTTTAGACGATATAAATAGATAAAGAAAGGAACGCCGATCAATGAGGTGATTATACCGGTTGGTAATTCATAAAAAGTAATTGAACGGGCGAGCGCATCCGCAAGTAATATAAATGCTGAACCTAAAAATAGAGAACCGGCAAGATTATTTACATACTTGGGACCGAACAACATTCTTGAAATATGCGGAATGACCAGTCCGACAAAGCCAATGGCACCGACGATTGATACAACAAAACTGATGAGGAGGGTCACGATTAGAAATACCTCAATAGAGAATCTCTGTATATCTATACCGAGGGCAATTGCTGATTCGGTTCCGGTTGATATAATATCAAACTCACGGTAATATCTATATAGGTAGAGGATCAAAATTACTGAAATTATAAAAATTATTATTATCATCGTCCTGTTCTTTGGTGTGATTACAATACCCAAATATCCCATTAATAGATAGAGAATTTCATATAATTCTTTTCTTCCTGTAATCATTATTATCATTACCAGAGAACTGCATAAAAAACTCATAACCACACCGGATAGGATTAATCTGTCCCTTAGCAGACCACCTTCAATCCGGGCAATGGCAAAGACAAATATTCCAATCATCAGGGCTCCGGCAAAAGAAAATACAGGGTTCGCATAGCCAAATAATACAATACCCACAGATGCGCCGAGTGCTGCACCAGATGCAGAACCGAGTGTATAAGGTTCAACAAGTGGATTGCCAAAGAGCCCCTGAAGAATATTACCAGAAAAAGCAAGTATACTACCTGCAAATATTCCAAGCATTATTCTATAAATTCGTAATTGTATTATTTCATAACCGAATTCTCCGGGACCGATAAATAACTCAAGTAGAATACTGAATAACAATATAAAGACCAAAAGAATTATTTTATTCAAAAATTTTCTCCAGTTGTTTAAAGCCGAGCACAAGCCTGGGTCCTGGCCTAAGGATCCAGTCTTGATTCAAATCTCTATAAACCCTATGATTTTTGATCGCACTGACATCTTTCCAGCCAATACGATTTTCAATATCTTCAGGATGGAGTCCAATTATGAACTCTGGATTTCGCATAATGACCTCTTCCTGATTGACAACTGGATAGTCTTTATTGATATCTGAAAATATATTTTCACCACCTGCCATTTCAATCAATTCATTTAAATATGATGTGCCACCGATTGTAATCAGGGGCCTTGGACAGATTTCAATATAGACCCTTTTCTTTATGCGGGATAGAGGTCGGATATTTTCTTTCATATAATTAATAAGAGAATCTGCTTTTTTTTCTGTTTTTAGAATTCTACCGAGTTCAGATATTTCTTTATAAATATCTTCAATCTTTGACGGAGAAGTAACAAATATTTTTAATCCATATTTCTCAAGTTGATTTTTTATCCTTGATTGCTCAGGCAGGTTTACAATTACAAGGCTTGGTTTGAGACTGATAATCCTTTCAATAGATGGATTTGAAAAATCACCCACCTTGTAAATTTTCTTTGCAGAATCAGGAAAATCACAATAGGTGGTAGTGCCGACAAGATACCTTTCTGCACCAAGGGAAAAGATTATTTCGGTCATCGCCGGGGATAAAGAGACGATTCGGGGTTCATTAAAATGTGCAGATTTTTCGCAGACCATACAAAACAGGGATATGAGATAAATCAACCTTTTCCACATATTTTAAGATTATACTTAAACAGAAAAAAAAATCAATGATTTAGCAAATAGTTGACTTTTGCGTAGTTTGGTGTATTATTCTATATGGAAGAACGTCTGAATAAACTAAATAAATTAAAGGAATTAAATATAAATCCTTATCCATATAGATTTGACAGAACCCATACCTTCAGGGAAATAAAACAGAATTTTGAAGAACTATCCAACTCCCAGATAATGGTCAAAACCGCAGGCAGGATAATTGCAATAAGGGGGCATGGTAAGACCATATTTTCAACGCTGAATGATGAAAATGAAAAGATCCAGATCTATCTAAGACAGCAGGACCTCGGGGATAAATTTGCAATCTTTGAGAACTTTGATATCGGTGATTTTATCGGTGTGGAAGGTAAGGTATTCAAAACAAAGACCGGTGAGATAACGATACTCGTAGAGAAATTCATTCTTCTTACAAAATCTTTAAAGCCCCTGCCCGAGAAATGGCATGGATTGAAGGATATTGAGATAAGGTATAGAAAAAGATATCTCGATTTGATTTCAAATTTAGAGGTGAGAGGGATATTCAAAAGTCGTTCAAGGGTCATTTCCTTATTAAGGGAGTTTTTTGATTCAAAAGGATTCCTCGAGGTGGAGACACCGATACTGCAGCCAATCTATGGAGGTGCTGCAGCAAGACCATTTAAAACCTTTTACAATGCCCTGGGTCAGGAGATGTATCTTCGTATCGCTGATGAACTTTATTTAAAGAGATTGATCGTTGGTGGTTATGAAAAGGTCTGGGAGTTCTGCAAAGATTTTAGAAACGAGGGGCTGGATAGATTCCATAATCCTGAATTTACAATGATTGAGGCATATCAGGCATATACAGATTATTTTGGTGTAATGGAACTCGTGGAAGAACTCTTCGAATTTCTTGTAAAAAATCTTTATCCAGATAATCGCATCACATTTCAAGACAAGACGGTTGAAATAAAAAAGCCATTTAAAAAAATCAGATATACTGAGGCGTTGAAAGAAAAACTGGGCATTGATATTCTTAAAATTCCTGAAAAGGAACTTGAAAAATTATGTTTGCAATTTGGAATAAAAACCGAGGGACAAACAATTGGTTATAAGATTGATAAATTGTTCAGCGAACTTATTCAGAAGAATTTGATAGAGCCAACATTTGTCATAGACTATCCCAAAATTATCTCTCCGCTTGCCAAGGAACATCGCGAAAATTCCGAACTCGTTGAGAGATTTGAATTAATCATATTTGGACTTGAGGTTGCTAACGCATTCAGTGAATTGAATGACCCCATTGACCAGAGAAAGAGATTTGAGCAGCAGTTAGCCCAGAAAGAAGAAGGGATTGGTGAGATTGATGAAGATTTTCTTGAGGCACTTGAATATGGTATGCCACCCACAGGTGGATTGGGGATAGGGGTTGACCGCTTATGTATGATACTTTTGAATCAACCCTCGATACGGGATGTTATACTCTTTCCACAATTGAGGAGAGAGGATGCTCGTTGAACTATTCGTTGCCCGCAGATACCTGCGTTCTAAACACAGAAGATTTTTTTCTCTTTCAACAGCCATAGCGATTGGCGGCATATTTGTAGGTGTTAGTGCATTGCTCATCACCCTTTCAATAATGAATGGTTTTCAAAATGAATTGAGACGGCGCATCCTGGGCGGAACACCGCATATCATTGTTCGTAGATTTTTTAACGAACCATTAGAAAACTATCAGGAGATTATGGACAAACTCGAGGGATTACCATTCATCAAGGCGAAGGCACCATTCATCATTACCAAATCATTGATTAGAAACAAGAAAAATGTTGATGGCGTTGTGATCCGGGGTGTGATTCCTGAATTAGAAAAAAATGTAACCGAAGTGAATGACCATATTATTGATGGGGTATTTGACCTTGAAAATGGCTGTGTGCTCGGGATTGAACTCGCACATAACCTGAAGGCAGGTGTGGGTGATACAATCATAATCACTTCTCCTTTTACTGAGCAGATCGGTCTTTTTCCCCGTTCTAAGAGATTGATCCTTAAGGGAATCTTTGACCTTGGTGTTTATGATTTTAATGCCACAATCGTTTATATGAACCTTAAAGATGTTCAAGCACTATTTGAAATTCGTGATGCGGTTAGTGCGATTGAGTTAAAAGTCGATGATGTTTACAAAACGCCTGTTTATTCAAAAATAATTGAAGAAAGGATTGGTTATCCATTCCGTGTCCAGGATTGGATAGATTCAAACCATTCAGTATTTGCAGCATTAAAACTGGAAAAGATCGTTACATTTATTGTGTTGACTTTGATCATAATCGTTGCTGGATTTAACATCGTTGGAACGCTGGTGAATATTGTGAAGAAAAAGACAAGGGAAATCGGCATTCTGCGTTCTTATGGTTTTACCAGAAGACAGATTATGCGGATTTTTATCTTTCTGGGTAGCATAATGGGTGTCATAGGAACAATTTTAGGGATAGTATTCTCACTCATTGCCTGTTATCTTTTAAATAAATATCAATTTGTAAATCTTCCGGGTGATGTATATTTTATCCAGACCCTGCCGGTGGAAATGTCATTGAATGATTTTGTTGCAGTCTCCATCGCCGCAATATTAATAAGTTTTCTTGCAACAATATATCCTGCATTTCGTGCGGCAAGTCTTGTAACCGTGGAGGCATTGCGGAATGAATGAGATACTGATCGCTGAGAATATAGAAAAAACTTATTATCTGAAGAATGAAACAATAAATGTCCTCCGGGGCATTGATTTCAAGGTAGAGAAAGGAAAATTTGTAGTCATATTTGGTCCTTCAGGAAGTGGAAAATCTACCTTACTCAATATCCTGGGAAGTCTTGACCGACCCACTAAAGGCAGGGTATTGTTTAACAATATTGATCTATTTAAGAATGATGATGAATCATTGTCGAGGCTCAGGAATAAACATATAGGCTTTGTATTTCAATTTCATCACCTTTTACCTGAGTTTACAGTAATGGAAAATATTACACTTCCCGCATTATTGAATGGCGATAAGAAAAAGAATGTAAAAGAAAGGGCACTTAGATTACTTGATATGTTAGGTATTTATGATAAAAGCCTCCGCTTACCTGATGAGTTATCTGGTGGTGAACGGCAGAGGGTGGCAATCGCCCGTGCCTTGATAAATGACCCCTTACTCATTCTTGCTGACGAACCAACCGGCAATCTTGACTATGAAAATACGAATAAACTAATGGATATGTTTATCCATCTAAAGAATAAAGAAAGGACGATAATTCTCGTCACGCATTCAATGGATATTGCCAAATTGGGTGATATCGTATATAATTTAAAAGAAGGAAGGTTATATGCTTTGTGATGATTGCAAGAAAAAACCAGCGAGCATTTTTTTTAAAGATGTTTCCGGTGGTCAGATAAAAGAAGTTCATCTTTGTGAGGATTGTGCCCGAAAAAAGGGTATCTTGAGTGAGAAGAAGTTATCACCCCTGGAAGTGCTCCAGAAACTTCTCAAAAATACAAGTTATGAAGATGAAAGAGTGATCTGCCCGATATGTTTTTTGAATCTTGCTGAATTTAAGAAGTTAGGAAGATTTGGATGTGCAAATTGTCTTAATGTCTTTGAACCTTATATAAAGTCAATGATCAAAGAGGTCCAGAATAGTGAAAGGCATATTGGAAAAAGGGCAAAGCCCGGAGGAAGAAGGGCGATAGAAGTCTTTAGATTAAGGGAAGAATTAAGGCGTGCCCTGGAAAAAGAGGCTTATGAAGATGCTGCACAGATAAGGGATAAATTGAAGACACTGGGTGTTGAGAATGTTTGATAATATTAAATGGCTAATATCGCCTGATTTAAATCAGGAATCTGAGGAAAACGAGATCGTTGTTTCAACCCGTATAAGGGTGGCGAGGAATATTGAGGGTATACCATTTGAAATAAAGATGAAAAATCAGGATGCGGAAAAACTTGTTCAGGTTGTAAAGTCTGCAATTGAGATGAACTTCAAAGGAAAATATCTGGATTTACAGAAGATGAAACCACTTGAGAAAGAATCCCTTTTTGAATCCCACTTAATCTCGCCGGCAATTATAAAAAAAGAACAACCAACCGCAGTCTTCATCAATGAAAAAGGTAATATCACCATAATGGTGAATGAAGAGGACCATTTAAGGATACAGGGTTTATCCTGTGGTTTGAATTTGACAAATATCGCAAGCGCAGTGTATGAATTTGAAGAAATCCTTGGTCAGGAACTCGGTTATGCTTATAATGAAAATTATGGATTTATTACTTCCTGTCCAACCAATCTTGGAACCGGGCTCAGGGCATCGGTTCTATTCCATCTGCCCGGGCTTGTTTACACAAATGAGATTGATAAAATTTTGAAAAGCACACTCAACCTTGGAATGACAGTTCGAGGTCTATATGGTGAGGGGACCGAGATAAAAGGTAATCTATTCCAGATTTCAAATCAACATACCCTTGGTTTCAAGGAAGATGAATTGATTGAGAAGATAAATAAATTTGCGCGGATGTTAATAGACCTTGAAAAAAAGGCAAGGGATGCGATAATTGAACGAGCAAGATATGAACTTGAGGATAAAATTTATCGTAGTATTGCGATATTACGTTCAGCAAGGTTAATAAATAGCGATGAGGTTTTAAATCTCCTTTCTGCGGTGCGGCTTGGCATAGGACTGGGGATAATCAAAGGCATTGAGGTAAATATCTTGAATGAGATTATGCTCATTACAAGGCCTGGTAATATTCAATTATATTATGGCGAAATACTTGAAGAACAGGAAAGGGATTTAAAAAGGGCAGAGTATATCAGAAATCGTCTTGCAAAGATAGAAACCACAACAGTTTAGCACAAATTTTGTGCACCACTTAACAAATTTTATGCAATAAATTTAAAAACCTCCTGATATTTCAATTATAAATCGTGGCACATTTTTTGCATTATAGATAGACGAAAGGAGATGATTATGAAAAGAATGATAATTATCTGTTTAATAATATCGGTCACAGGTTTTGCATTGAACATTGAGACTGTGCCCAAGAAAAGAGAGGATGAGGTCCTGATAAAGAGCCCGGTTGATAAAGGCGGATTTTGCGGATTGGTTATGAAATTTACTGAATTGAACGATAGATATGCAATGCTAATGGGTATAAGGGGTGGTATCACATTTAATCACTTCTTTGGACTTGGTGGTGGTCTTTATGGAATGGTGAATAGAATGGAGGTCTATACAAATTATCCAATGAGAAATTTCAATATGGATTTTGCCTATGGTGGTATAATACTTGAGTTGATATTCGGTTCAAGGAGATTGGTTCATTTTGGAACCCATACCCTTATCGGTGGTGGCTCGGTCCAGTATAGACTACCAGGATATGAAGAGCCCTGGTATGATGATTTCTTTTTTGTCCTTGAACCATCAGTAGAGATGACAGTCAATATCACAAGGGTCTTTCGCATCGATGCCGGAGGTTCTTATCGCTATATCAATGGAACCGAACTTGAAGGTATAAGCGACAGAGGTTTGGGTGGTGCAGCCGGGCATATAACATTTAAATTTGGAAAATTCTGAGAATCTATAACCCTTTTACTTTCCTTTTGCGCAATTCATTTTTAATGAATTTGCAGAATTCTTTATCCATCCCAAGATATTCAGGTGGTATGATACCAGAACCTGGATAATCTTTTATACACCGGGCAATGATAGCACAGGTATAAGCGGTCATCCTTGCCATTGAGGTGATTTTGTTTTTTCTGTCGTAATAATCAATGATACGATATTTTTTCTTTTTTCTTCCATACTCCATCTCAATCATCAAAATGGTGATATCATAATCAGGGCCCCTGCTCAATGCTTCCTTGAGGTATTTAAAGATAAATTCCTTACAGGGAATTTCGGTATTGTTTATCTTTATCTTTTGTTCTGAAAAGAATCCACAATCGATCAATGTTTTAAAGATTTTTGCATGCCCGGCATAACGAATCGTTTTCTCCTCCATATTCTTTATCTTATACATTGTCTTCAACAATGTGCGCAATCCATCTGTATAAAATGCCTCAAGTTTGCCGATGCCAGGGATGTAAAAATCTTCTATACCGGTGAGTGCGGGGACAGCTATCACCTTATAATTTTTATAAATCCTTGCGGGTCTTGTGTATTCCTCAATCAGATCTTCGGGTGACCAGGTAATGCGATAATTGAATGGCGGGATCGGCTTTTCTGGAATACCACCGACCATTATCTTTAAACTCTCAATCTTTTCCATTTCTTTATATGCCTCACCGACAAGGATATTACTCAAACCCGGTGCATAACCCGCATCAGGAACGATTTTTATTCCTGCCTTTTTTGTTTCTTTATCAAGCAAGAACGGGTCTGCAGGAGAGTATGACATATCAACCATATCAACCCCTGCTTCAATTGCACACTCCATAGAATAAAATCCAAACCGTGCAGGCAGGGCACCAATGATTAATTCATAATCGCTCATCAATCGGATTAATCTTTTACGGTCTTTTATATCAAATTGTATCCTTTTTATGCCCGGGTAATGCAATTTTTTAAGATTATTCTCATCAATATCAATGACTGTGATCCCGGGGTAAGAATTTTTCAGGTCCTTTGCTACAATCCTGCCCTGCATTCCACAACCGAGTATCAATATCTTCATACCATCCTCCTGAATTTACCAAAACTAAATTTCATCGTCAAAATCCTTTCCGATGAAAAGACCTTTGTTGCAATGAAGAGTAAAACGATTGCAAAAAGGAATAGATATAGATTTCCGAGTATAACAGGAATCTTCTGACCGAGAAGAAGGAATTTAAAGGCAAAGAATGTATGAGAGAAGGGGATTAAAAATGTGAATATTTTTAAACCCAGACTCATTGTGCCGGGGTCAAATGTTAATGCGAAAAAGTAAGGAATGAGTATCATTATGGTGAGGGGCATAATCGTGGTCTGGGCATCTTTGACATCCTGGGCAAACAATGCTAAGAGTGTGGCAAGGGCAAGGGCATTGACGATTGATAAAAATATGCTCATTCCTAATAAAATTTTACTATATGTATCAAGACTCAATTTTATACCTGTGCCTGATACTTGAAAACCAGATGGTGTGCTCGTTTCCATTCCACTAAATGAAGACATATAACTTCCCATTGCCAGGACAAAAAAGAGTGCAAAACATATGGCAAGAACTACCGCAGCAAGCATTTTGGCGAGGACGATAGTAAATCTTGAAACAGGGACTGTTAGTATCGTCTCAAGGGTTTTATTCTCTTTTTCCTGGGCAATGGATGAGGCAATCATTGTGCCGGTTATTATGATTAACATCAAAAGTGCAACCGGCACGATAACGGTCTGGGTAGATATATATGCAATGACAAATGCAGCACTACCAGGCTGGATGATATCTTTTAAAACAACAAATTCCTTTACCTTTATTGGCTCACGGAGCATTTCTAAATTGAGTTCTGGATTTATCTCTTTTATAAACGATTCTCCAGCCTCCTGATTGATCGTTTTTAAAAAATTTCTTATATTCACGCGCTGGGCTGAAGATGCGATGCTAATAGAGGTTATGATTGAATATAGTTTGATCTCGGCATTCATTTTATTTTTTAAATTGGATTCATAACCCTCAGGTATTATCATTACCATAGAAAGACCCTGCCCTTTTGCGCTCTCAACAGCTTGGGTATCATTTTCTGCAGAAAGAACCGAGATGAAATTATCTGTATTTTTCAAACCCTCAATCAATGCCCGTGATGAATTGGTTTTATCGTTGTCTATGACCGCAATATCAATCGGTCTCATTGCCTTTCCGACCTCACTCTGCATAACCCGTCCGATAAAAAAGAGGAGAAATATTGACATCAAAAATGGCAGTATCATTCTCAGGGTCAATAGGTCTTTTATCTCTTTCTGAAAGATATTTAAAAATTTTTCCATAAATCAATCACTATGACTTATACTCTTTACAAATACCTGTTCAAGGTTTTCAGCCTGATACTTTTTGCGCAATTCCGGCGGAGAACCAGATTCAACTATCCTGCCCTGATGGATGAATGCAACCCGGTTTGATAAAAATTCAATTTCAAGCATATTATGGGAAGAAACAATCACTGTTGTCCCATTCCGTGCATAATCAATGACGAAATTTCTCACCTCAAGCGAGTTTATAACATCAAGCCCTGATGTTGGTTCATCAAGTATTGCGAGTTTTGGATTATGCATCAGGGCACGGGCAAGAAGCAATTTTCGCACCATCCCCTTGCTATAATTTCTGATACGGTCATTTATGCGGTCTTTGAGTTTTGCGATCTCAAGCGCCCTTTCTATCATCTTCTTTTTTTCCTGATGGTCACGGGCATAAAACCCTGCCATAAATATGAGATAGTCAATCCCTTTAAGGTTTTTATATGCACCCGCCTCTTCAGGGAGGTAACTTATCATCTCCCTTATCTTCGCACCATCTTTTAATACATTTAATCCAAATACCTCAATATTTCCTGAACTGGGTTGCAAAAGCGTTGCAATCATTCTCAGGGTGGTGGTCTTACCCGCACCATTTGGACCTATTAAACCAAAGATTTCGCCTTCTCTAACTTCAAAAGAAATTCCATCAACTGCCCTGATTTTACCAAAAATTTTGTATAAATCCCTGACCACGAGTGCCGGCATAATTGATTATATTTAAAACTTATTGAGAGTCAAGTTGATGATAAAAATCTTCTTTACAAAAATAGATTTATGTATATAATAATTCAATGGCAAGGGCTATTGTTTTAATCCTTGATGGTGTAGGGGTGGGTGAATTACCCGATGCATATAGATATAATGACCAGGGAAGCAATACCCTTGGAAATCTATCAAGGGCAGTCGGTGGATTGAACTTGCCTTTTCTTGAAAGCCTTGGGCTTGGAAATATTATTGAAATTGAAGGGGTAAAAAGGATTGAGAATCCAGGAGGATTCTACGGCAAGATGGCAGAGGCATCTTTAGGAAAAGATTCAACGACCGGGCACTGGGAATTGATGGGTGTGATACTCAATAAGCCTTTTCCTACATATCCAGAAGGTTTTCCCCAAAAGATAATAAAAGAATTTGAAAAGAGAATTGGCTATAAGACAATTGGAAATTATCCTGCATCCGGGACCGAGATTATAAAAGAATTGGGTGAAGAGCATATTAAGAAAAAGATGCCTATAGTATATACTTCGGCTGATAGTGTATTCCAGATTGCCTGTCATATTGATGTCTTCAGTCTTGATGAATTATACAGATTTTGTGAGATTGCACGGGATTTATTACAGGGTGAACACGGTGTTGCGCGTGTGATTGCCCGTCCGTTTGCAGGAAAGCCGCCAGACTTTTATCGCACCAAAGATAGAAAGGATTTTTCTTTAAAACCACCTGAACCGACACTCCTTGATTATGCAAAAATGACTGGATTAGAGGTAATAGCAATAGGAAAGGTAGATGATATATTTGCGAAGCAGGGTTATACAAAATCATTCCATTCGGTAAATAACCTTGAGTGTGTGGATTTTGTATTAAAATCACTTAAAGAGATTGAGCAGGGTCTAATTGTCGCAAATTTTGTCCAGTTTGATATGGATTGGGGACATCGGAATGATATCAAGAATTTTGCAAAAGGTATGGAAGAGATAGACCCAGGGATTGAAAAGATTGTGAAAAATTTAAAAGAAGATGATATGTTATTTATCACGGCTGACCATGGAAACGATCCAACCACACCTTCAACTGACCATTCAAGGGAATATGTCCCGTTGCTCTCTTATTTTAAAGGAAAGAAAGGAAAAGGGATCGGGATAAGAAAAACCTTTTGTGATCTCGCCCGAACGATTGCGCGGTATATGAAGATAAATGGTTTAAAGAATGGAGAAGATTTTCTTGATGTGATAATGGGATAGGAGAAAATGAAACTCTCTAAGATTCTAATAAAAAGACTTAAGGAGGCAACAAAATATGCCTATGCCCCCTATTCAAAGGTGCAGGTTGGTGCTTTGTTATATTGTTCAGACGGGAAAATTTATACCGGTGCAAATATTGAAAACAGTTCTTATTCCTTGACTATGTGTGCAGAAAGGGTGGCACTATTCAAGGGTGTTTCTGAAGGTGCCCGGGATTTTTCTTTATTGCTCTTATATTCGCCTCAGTATGATTTCATCATTCCCTGTGGTGCCTGCCTCCAGGTTTTGAGTGAAATTGCCCCGGAGATACTCATTGTAACAATGAATAAAGATGAAGAGTTTAAATTTTTCCCTTTACACACATTATTAAAAAAGCCGTTTAAAATCAGGAGTTAAATATGTATTACATCGGAATTCTTATTAGAGACTTGAAGAAAAAGCAATTCCATAATCTTATTGAAAATTTAAAGAGGTTTGGCTCAAAAATTGAACAGGCAGAGAAACATCTCATTATCTTTTCCAATGAAGACATTAATATAATTAATTGTCTGTTCAAACTTAAAGAATTATATCCCGAGATTCGAACTGGTATATCTCAATATATAGGAATTGCCAAAGGCTTGGCACGCATTGCCCAGGTTGGAGAAATATTGACATCTGCAGATACTGAACCAGCGATTCTTGAAAGTTTTGATATCACCTCGCTGGGGATGCTCACAATAGAGGGTATGAAGACTGAAATCCTGGTCTGTCGTATTGATAACCCAAAAGGAAAGGAGAGATTCCCGGAATTAAAAAAGCGTAAAATGATAATTCCACGGCCCATAATGATCGATGCCTTCAAAAATTTTCTCAATATTACCAAGTCTGCCTTGATATTTGCCCCGGATGGAACAGGTAAAACGATGTTTATTGAGCAATTGATTGAAGAATTGGAACCGGAGAGGGAAATTTTGAGAACGACTGCACCCGCGTATCTTTCCAACATTACATTGAAGCCGGTTTGTGATCTATTGACCCGCTTATTCAAGATCCAGATAAATTTTACCCTTGAAGAAAAACAAAAGACGATTGAAGGTAAATTAAAAGAAATTGGCATAAGGGACATCGGGACAAGTTATTTAGCAATCCTCGATTTTCTCAATATTGGCGAAGAAGAAACCATATTAAGAAAGATGGAACCGAAGGCACGGGTTGATTTGATTATCAATACAATATGCGATGTAATGGCAAATCTGTCACATTTGAAGCCATTGGTCGTCATTGTTGAAGATGTTGAAAATCTGGACCCCTCCTCCACGACTTTCTTACAACACTTTATTTCAAAACTTTCTGATGAAGACATAATATTTATCTTTACTTCTAACCGTGCCCAGGTAAATTTAAAAGGAATAAAGGAGTTTGAACTCTTAGAGATAGAACGTGCCCAGATAGAAGAATACCTTTACAGCGAGATTGGAGAGAAAATAAACTTTCCATCCACCACCATATTTAATATTGCTCAATATCTCGCCTTATATTATGAAGAACAGGTCGATTACTTTTATACACTTTACAGTGGTGAAAATCCGCTTATGAATTTCAGCCTGCCATTTGCTGATTATAAGGAACTCATTAAACGCCGTGTAGAATTACTTGAGGAAAGTAAAGAATTATTATATGGCCTTGCTACATTAGGCTATGAGATTGATCCACAGGATTTCCCCATCGCTGAAAATATCCAGGAGCAAGTTGAATATCTTGTCGAACATAATTTTTTAAGAAAGATAGATGAGAGATATTTCTTTACCTCGCCCCTGCTTCATGAAGTTATCTATGACCTCATCCCGGATAAAAATGCACGCCATACCCGGCTTGCAGACTATTATCGCCGGCGCGAGGGATATGAGGAGTATGCATTGTTCCATTATATAAAGTCAGAAAATTATAAGAGAGCAATGGAGTATTTGCTAAAAGCCACAAAGATTGCATTAAAAAAAGGTGGTTATGAGTCAGCCATAAACTATTATTTCCAGGCATTAGAATTATGCCGACGGGAAAAGGATGTTGCAGACCTTGAAACCCTGATTGCAATAAACGAAGGGCTGGCTGATGTCTATCGTTCACTGGGTGATGAGGAACAGGCAATGAAATATTACAAGGTCGTGCTTGATAGTTATAAAGAAATTCTCAAAGAATAGTTTTCAGTTTAAGATTGTGATGTTTATATTAAAGAGATAATACCGAAAAGCGAATGCTCTTTTTCCTGTTATTCCAAATAAATAACGACACACTCCATACTGATAGTCTTAATATTGTTGATTATTCAGCAAAGATGATCAATTACAATCTTGATAGTGCAATTGTTATCTTAAATGATTCAGCCTTTATATCTTACCGTGATATACAGTTATTTTCTGACAGTGCCTATTATTACATAGATAAAAAAACCCTTGAGGCATTTGGTCTATGTCGTTTAAAACAGGCAAATGATTCTATAAGAGGGATGCATTTAAAATACAATCTTGATACAAAAAAGGCAATGATGGATACTGGTAAAACACAGATTCAAAAAGGATTCATTGAAGGCAAAAAGATCTACTGGGTAGAAGAAAAGGTTGTCAATGCCTATGATGGTAAGTATACAACCTGTAGCGATTCACCACCCCATTATTATTTTTATGCACCGAGAATGAAAGTATTTTTGGGTGATATGGTCATTGCCCGACCCATTTATCTTTATATATATGATATGCCTGTCATTGCCGCGCCCTTCTGGTTTGTGCCAATATCTTCAAAAAGGAAGTCCGGGTTGTTGCCGTTCAAGGCAGGAAATTCCCGTGCCTATGGAAAATTTATCAGGGGTTTTGCTTATTATTATGTGATTTCGGATTATGCGGATTTAACCCTGCAGATAGATGCCTTTGAAAAAAAGGGGATAATGCCGTATCTTGAGGGGGTCTGGGATTATGCCCCCTATACAAGTGGCAATTTTCTGATAGACTACATAAAAGAACTTGATACAAGGTTAACGAGATATAGCATTGAAGCGAGAAATAATTCACCATATTTTCTTTTTGGTTCAAATTTCAACTGTGATATAAAATATATGAGTGATAATCAATATCGTTCGGATTACGCCGAGACAACAATCATCTGGGTGGATAAGGAGATAACATCACAGGCTACACTCAATCGCGATTTTGGTGGAATTAAAAATACTGTCACGCTCGAGAGAAGGGTTGATTTCGGTGATACAACAACATTTGAGAAGATTCCATATTACACCATTACAACCCCTTCAAGGCAATTATTTTCTTTTCTAACCTATTCTTTTTCAGGGCACATTATTTATGACCGGAAGTTCTATCCACGCGAAAAAGTTGAGGCTGGTGGTGCAAATATTCATACAAGCCCTTCTTTTAAGCAGAATATTCTTGACCTTTTTTCAGTCGCGCCAGGGCTTGATGTTGATTTTGCGGTTTTTAATGAAGATACCTCAGGAAATAAATTTCCGGCACGGCTTGGTTATTCATTCTTTATCAATTCAAACACAAATTTGTTCCGGGTATATAGTATTGAAATACTTGGATTAAAAGGGATTCTTCATAAAGTGACACCAGGTATTTCCTACAACTATACACCCAAATTTGACTTCGGTAGATTTCCAGCGGTATACGGCATCCCGGGGTATGCGCAATTACACAATATAGGCTTTGGTATAAATCAGGAATTTGAGGCAAAGGTTGGAGAAAAAAATGAAAAGAAAAATTTTGCTCAGATTTCTTTGAATGGTGGATATAATTTAATAAACGATACAATTTCACCGCTAAATTATTCTATAAATCTGCCATTGAATCCATTCCCCAAACCCATCACTGTCTTCAACACCCGTTTTGGTGGCACTTATAATCTATATACCAAAGAATATACATATACAGTAGATAATGGGGCATCGATACATACGGAAAATTTTGAAATAAATATTAACCAGACTTATACAAAAGGCGGAAAATATCAAATAGGTTTTAATGGTAAGATAAATCCAACAAAAAATTGGTCTATCTCATACAGCGGAAGATATGATTACGAATTGAGAAAATTTGTTGATTATAGCCTTTCATTGACAAGAAACCTTCATTGCTGGGAGGGGTTGTTTAGTTTCTCCCAGTTTGGAAACGACTGGCGCTATGATTTTAAGGTGCGGATAAAAGAAATACCTGAGGTGGCAATTGGTAGGGGATTGCTCGGCTATTTGATAGAATGAGTATAAGGAATCTTAATCGATAACTACAACCTTCACATATTTTTCAAACACAGAAGTTTTTCCGCTTCTTAGATTCATTTTGATAAAATAAATACCAGCAGGTAAGGAATTGATACAGATTTTATAACAACCAGGCTCTTTGTTCCCGGGCTCTAATTCCTTTATCATTCTTCCAAGGGCATCATAGATTTTGAATTGGACATAAGCCTTCATATTTATTGTGTAATCAAAGATTAATGCACGCACAGGATTGGATTGGATTAGGATTTTATTATCTAAATTCCCTTTTGAGATCTCTTCAATACCAGTATAAGTATATGATTTGCAAAGTATCCATTTATTCGGGTCAAATTTAATTGAATCAACATTCTGACTCACCATTAAATCAATATGTGTGGGTGAACCGGTTATTGGAATATTCAATAGTGTATCATTACTGCCCATAAATAATTTAATCTGAACCGGAATGTGGAAAATTGGTGGTGCATTTGTCTGAACCTGATAGATATTGGCTATGAATTGATAATTGTTCCCTGAAGGCGAATAGGTCCAGTAGATATTGTAAATTGGATGACCCTGTCCATAGACCCATTCATTAAAGAACCAGGATAGGTCTGTTCCATAAACCTGATTGAATATCTTTTTTAAATCTTCGGTGCTGGCACATCCATATTCAAATGAATCACGATAGACCGCAAGGGCATTGAAAAACTGTTCTTGATTTAAATATCTGAGCATATGCACAACCCAGGATGCCTTGCAATATGTGTGTCCCCAGTCAAACAACTCACTCAATGGTGGATTGTATATTGGATGGCGCCACTGGGCATCGGCTGTGAAATAATCATTCGCCCGGTTTTGCATTGTCGTAATAAAATTGTTATAACCAAAACGATACCAGTTGTAATTTGCATCACTGTATGTAGCAAACCCTTCATTGAGCCAGATATCTCTGAAATCGACACAGGTTACCATATCACCCCACCATTGATGGGAAAGTTCATGAGCCATTCCATTCTCTGAATTATTTAATATCCACCAGCGGTGGATTGTGGTCTGGGTTTGATGTTCCATTCCACCCCAGGCATAGGGATATACAGCATCCTGACCATAACGGTCAAATGGATAATCGCCATATAAAGAATCAAATAGATACATAGCATCAGGAAGATGCTGGAATGCAATTACGGACTGGCTTGAGTCCTGGGGCCAGATAAAGTGCCTGATTTCAACTGAATCACCATCCGGGTCGTGATACCATTGAGACCATTTAGCAAATTTTGAAACACCAAAGTGCATAAGATATGTGGTAATTGGATTGGTTTCTTCGTAGGTCCAGGTTTTGGTATTATTGGGATTGTTTACAACATTGACCAATTGTCCATTGGCACATACCACAAAGGAGTCCGGTGCAGTTACACTGATGATACAACCCTGGTCAGCCTTGTCAAATGGTTCATCATAACATGGCATCCAACTCCTTGCGTCCCAGGGTTCGCCAAGCGTATATGCAACTGAGTGCAATGTATTACTATTATAATTTTTCGGCCAGTAACAGAATCCAGTCTGGGAACTGGTTACACTCCAGGAACCATGATAACGGATATAGAGATTGAAGGAATCACCGCTATTAAAGGGCTGGGGTAGATTTATATGCAGGGTTTCGTTGGCGGCATTGTATGTCGCATTAATATTATTTACTTTTACTGTATCGATGATAAGCGTATATGAATGGAGTGTGACAACATTCAATCCATTTGTGTTGCTCCGACATTTTATTTGATTGATACCCTGCAAAGACCGTGAAGTCATCGGCACGGTTACATCCAGTTGATATTTCAGGACATCAAACGAATGGAGCGATTCAGCAAATATAGATTGTTTTCTGGGCATTGGATACATCCATTTACCTTCAGTATTAACATCATTCCATTGCAAAAATAAAATAAAAATAAATGCCATTTAATTCTCCTTTCTAAATATTATACCAATATTGGTAATAAAATCAATACTAATACGCTATCTCCAGAAACCAAAGAAAAAGCCGATTGCCCTGATGATGATATAAGAATGAACGACTGAACCGATTCCTAAAATTATAGTCCAGATGATATGTGGTCTAACTTTTTCAATGATTTCCTGGTGGTAGAGTGAGAACGTTCCTATGAATGTAGCAATCATTGAGAATAAAAGACTGATAAATGAAAGCATCGCCGCAATTGTAACATAGGCAAATGGATTTGCACCTTTGACAAAAAACTGAACACCGATAAGGGCAAAAGATATGATAAGATATATGACCCACCAGAGGAAGTATACACCTTTGATATCATTTTTATAAAATCTTCTTAATCTTTCAGAAAGATTCCAGGTGATGTCTGCATTCTGTCTTACCAGTGCTTCAGCCGTTGTCAGCTGGGTGTTGAAAAACAATAGCCATGCCATTAGAAGGAATAGAAATAGTCCAATCTTACCCAGGGGGATAACAAAAAATTGTGCCTGGTGCTTCACTACATCAAATCCCTTGGGTATGAGCCCTGCAGGTCTTAAGATAGAATCAGATAATCCAACAAAGATGAAGATTGTGAAAAGGCTTCCAATAAAATAGCCAACCCACAAAACAAGGTGTGAGCGTCTTATCCATATCTTCAGTTTTGAAAGATTCTCACCATTTTTTTCTGGTATATATCCTGTTCCAACTGGATTTGCTGATTTTCCAAACCATCCAGGAATTGCATCAACATAACCCGCCATACCCCAGCCTGCATCGCGCATCCAGTATGTATACCAGATGAGTGTGGGTCCTGCACCTACCCAGGCAATCGTTGAACCCAGTACCCACCAGTCCATATCCTTTGGAACCTGCCAGACAAAAAGACTGTGAAACATTCTTATTATTGTTTCAGATCTAATTGCCGTTACAGCCGCTAAAATTAATATCATCCAGGCAAAGACCGTGGTCCAGGTTGCAATATGTTCAATATATTTGCGGGCGACCTTTGAAAGAAAGGCAACGAGGAAAACAATAACGAATGTAACATATGCCCAGAAAACAGTGCCTGTTCTCACATCAGCAGGCCAGTTTAAAATCTCCCTCAATGCTGATGCTGCAGATGTTGCCCAGGCAGGGAGCATAAATGCGAGGAACATAAAAAGACTGATAGAAATGAGCGCTCCAGGATAAGAAAGAATTCTTGCATTTCCCTGCACTGCATGCTCTCCTGATACTACAGTCCACCTGGCAAGTTCCTGTGCCCAGACCGTCTGCAAAAATAATGTTAGAATCATCAACCCAAGCCAACCTACACCAAAGCGGGATGTAAGATGGGGATAAAGGATTACTTCACTTGTGCCCAGGCCGAGTGCTACAGTCATCATCACGGGTCCAATCCAGACCATAAAATCTTTTTTTGCTGACGGAACTGGCACATCTGATTTTGTATTTATATGAAGACAGCCAAGTTTCTTTTCATTCATAAAAAATTATATTTAAATTTTAAAAAAAATCAAATAGAATTTTTTAGCATTTTTTACTTGACAGGATAAAAATTGTGAGTATAATTTAAACATAAAAAGGAGGAAAAATGCCTAAATGCGCAACAAAGAAAACAAAAAAGAAAAGCAAAAAGAAAAAAAAGTAGTCTGATGTGAATTGCAGGGGAGGCATTGCCTCCCCTGTTTTATTAATTTTCCCACTTGATTAATCCTGTGATTATGATAAAATATAGTTATGAAGATAAAAAGATTGAAGGATTGTAAACAGTTTATTGCTGGAGATAATTCAATATTGAGAGAAATATTAAATCCACACAAGGAGAGCCTGGAGTTGAATTATAGCCTTGCCTGTGCAAAGGTAAAACCTGGTAAGATGACATTGAAACACCGTCTGAAATATTCGGAGGTCTATTTTATATTAAAAGGCAAGGGTATAATGTATATTGATAAAGAAAAAAAGATTGTTAATCCCTCTGATACAGTTTATATCCCACCAGGTTCTATCCAGTGTATTAAGAATATCGGAAGAGAAGATTTAGAATTTTTATGCATCGTTGAACCTGCCTGGGTTTTAGAGTGTGAAGAGGTTTTTAAGGAATGATGAAAAAGTTTAAATATCCGGCGTTTAATTTAACTACTTGATTTTATATGAAATCTAATTATAATTTTTTATGAATAGAAACATAAAAATCTTAATTTTCCTATCCCTGATTCTTTCCTGTTCAGCAATAAAGGAGCGTCTGGCAGTAAAAGAATGCAAGTTTACTTTCATTTCTGCCAGTGCTTATGATTTCACATTTTCGGATATGAAGGTTGACTTTGAACTAAAAATCCAGAATCCTAATAATGTTGATGCTACACTTGATAAACTCGATTACACATTCTATGTTAATCAAACAGGTGTTTTTTCTGGAACCACCGGTAAGGGTATGAAGGTGCCGGCTGGTAAGTCGGAAAATTTCACAACAACCATTACCCTTGAATATACAAAGATTGGTCAGGCAATTGTCGAGGCAATAAGATTTAAAACCGCATCCTACAGCATCAAGGCAAAGGCGTATGTTAAAACGATAATCGGAGAGATCAGTTATCCAGTGGAAATTTCTCTAAAATAAAAGACGAATACAAAGGGGTAAAAGAGAGGGAATATTCTTAATAACTTCTGACACAATTTCACGGGTATTGATATCGGTTATCGTCTTTCCTGAAAAAAATTTTTTTCCGATTTCAAAAATCTTTTTATAATCATCTTCATTTAAACGCAGGTAGATATCCCTCACCTTTTTGTGAAATTTAATTTCTGAACTTATCTCTTCTTCAATTTCCTTTTCAAAATAATCTTTTTTGCCTTTTAACCTCAAAACAGCATTTCTTCCGGCTATCATACCTGACTTAATACCATTGGCGATACCTGCCCCACTTAAGGGATCGGTAAACCTTGCTGCATCACCGATTAGAAAAAAATTTTTCCCTGAGAATTTTTTTAAAATCTTTGCCGGCACACCACCAAAAATCTTTTCTTTTATTATGCCATTAGAAAAATCCCTTCTTACCCATTCATCAAGATATTCCTTTGCCTTTTTTTCCGCCTTTAATGGTGATATGCCGAGTCCAATATTTGCAGAATCTTTTGATTTAGGAAATATCCAGGCATAACCACCGGGTGCAATATTATTATCAAATACAAGATATGTGTAGTTTGGTTCAATTTTTATATTCTCAATAAGGTATTCTGCACATACCTCAATCTCATTCAAGCCGAGACGTGTGTCAATACCGAGCCAGAAACCAACATTAGATGATATTCCATCAGCACCGATCAAAAAATTTGCATTATATTTTTTTGTTAGCCCGTTTTCCTTCACCAATACAGTTTTATCTTCAATTTTTATTACCTTCGCATTTGTTTTTAACAATGCACCTTCCTTCACCGCGAGCGATGCAAGTTCCTGGTCAAAAATCTTTCGGTTCAATACCCAGCCAACATTTGGATACTCAATTTTGAATTCTTCATTCGTTGGCCCACGCACGATTGAACCCTGAAGGGAAGCCGCAGTCCATTCAGGTTTAATATCTAAGTAATCTTTTATGGTGCTTCTTGATAATCCTTCAGCACATTGTAATGGAATGCCAATCCGCGGATGTTCTTCAAGCAATAAGACTGAAGAACCTTCTTTTGCAGCCGTAAGTGCTGCACTGCTACCTGCAGGACCAGCACCGACAATAATTATATCAAAGGATTCCACAAATTATTAAACAATCGGTATGACACAGATAAATTTAAAAGGCTTATCTGAATTGTTAAAAAATCCGTGTTTATCATTAGGCAGGACCAGAATCGCAGTTCCTTTTTTTACTGGAATCTCTGATACTCCATTATTCATAATCCCTTCACCTTCAATTACAAATATTTCGTGTTCCATATTGGTATGTGTATGGACCGGAATCGACCCACCTGGTTCAATCGTAAATATGCGCATTGCATAATGGGGTGCACCATCATTCTTGGTTATTAACCATTGAAGGCTGACATCCTTTGTCCCGGGCATTTGTGGAATTTCAGGGTTTACATCTTCAATCTTTTTTATCTTCATAATTAATTTTACACGAACTTTAAAAAAAATCAAGGCACTAAGCACATTTATATAATGCCAAAAATTTTGCTGAACCGAATATAAAATACTACTTGACTTTTGTAATAATTTGTGTAAAATGAATCTGTAAAAGGAGGTATGATGGATTATTTCATTCTAATACTTTCTTTTGTTCAACTATCTGGTGATAGTATAGTGCCTGAACAGGTAATGGTAAGGAAAAGCTACACAAAAGATGTAATCATCAATGCCGGTATCGGTCTGGGGTTTGGATTGGGTGCATATTACTGTAAAAATACTGCAGATAAGGCATACGATGAATATAAGACCGCCAATACAATGAAAAAGACCGTAGAACAGTGGAACAGAGTTGTATTATATGACAAGTTAACGGTATTCTTTGGAGCGGGTTCAGCTGTATTTTTCGTGCGCGCTATATACTACCAGTTAAAGAATGTAAGACAAACACAAATGGGTGTAAAAATGCCGGAATTGGATATTAGATATACAGATAATAATAAATTAATGCTTGGAATAGTAAAAAGTTTATAGGAGGATTTATGCGTAGAAAATTGATGATTGTATCTATTATTCTTTTATTTTTTTGCTACTGTTCAGAAAGGAAGAGAATGAACCAGTTTGATGTTACAAACAAGGGATTCTCTACACCCACGCCCTGTTATACCTGGGGTAATCCAGTGTATGACCCATATAGTGGCTATTTGATTGGCGTTGTTATCGGTATTGAGTTTACAGATGCCCTGCCCAGCACATTTTCCTTTGATCACAAATTCTTTTTCAATGGGCAGGATGTGCTGGATTTCGGTCAAACCGTAAATTCCGGGGCGGATAATTATGGAATACAAATCTATTATGGTGGCGAACCTTTTCCTGTGGGTGATTATTGCCTGAAGATATACTGGGGTGAATTCGGATATGGTGCATTTGTATTCTCAGTTGTTCCTTCGGGTAATGCCACAAAGTTTAAGGGTATAACCCTGGATAATGGGGTTGATAGAATAAAAAATTGGTATTCGGTGAATCTGGCTCAGTAAAAATTTAATTTATTTAAATAAACTGGGCAGTGGTTACGGTGTTCGCTGTGGTGTCTGAGGTATAGTTTTTTTCCAGTTGCTCAATAATAAGATAATAGTTGAGATAAGTTTCTCTATGCTTTTATCAACTTCTTGTGAGATGGCTTCTTGAAAATTACAATTTTTAGGTTCAATGCCGATTATTATTACTTTTGTTGGAATTGTATCTTCAAGGAATTTTACCAACATTGACAATGGAAGTTTATGGGTTGATATATCATCATACTGGATCTTATCAGGATTCACAATATAGATTGTGCCGGGTTTTCGTCCCCCTGCACAGGCATCAATTATTATTGTTAAACCGGGTTGAAACCTTCTAATTTCGCCTGAGAAATTTTCTGGCGCCTCACCACCGTCAATTAATAAGATATCATTAAATTTCTTTTTATTTATTTCAAACCTGAGTTTTTTTATAATTAAGGGTCCGACTCCATCATCACCTTTTTGAGAATTGCCCACTCCCAGGATACAAATTTGCCGGGTGCTATTGATTTCTTTATTTAATATTTTCAGCCATCTCGTCTGCATAAAATAATTATAGGATTAAAAAATAAAAAATCAAGTGAATAATGTAATTAACTGCGGATTTTGAAGAAAAATCCCGTGAAGAATTTTCTAAAAAAGATTAATCTATCTCTTCGGACACCTTCGTTATTTTATTTTCAATCTTCAGATACATTTTATTTATCTCACTTTGGATTTCTATAGTATTTTTAATTGCTATCAAAATCTTAAAATAATGGTTAATTTCATCCAGAGAGAGGACTCGTTCCCGTCGGTCTTTGAGCCATTTTTCTAAGACCTGATAACTACCTATGTAGTATTCCCACAATTCTCTGGAGATGCCTTCAAAATATTGCTTGTCATTTATATAAACGCGTTCGCTATTCGGGTCATAAGAAATTTTACCAATCCTATCATTGCCTTTAACAGGAAATTTAACACAGGGGTTATTTAATAACGGTGATTTTAAGAGGTGTAGTTCAATAAGTTTACCACCCAAATCACTCAATCTTTCAAATACTTTATAATCACTGGTAAATGGAATTCTTGGAAAATCAATTTTTAGAAATTCTATGTATTGTTCGCGATACAAAGGGGCATAGAGAATTGCATATATATAGTTGAAAATATCTTCAGGTGCGATTTTCTTTTTATATGTATTAGTAATATGCTCCAGAAATTTTTGTTTAAAGTTTGGCTTTTTAACTTTATATTTCTCTTTTTCATCAAATACCAGCATAAAATTACCCGGATTTGATTTTTTCTTTTGTAATTTTACATCTTGATATAGATAAAGTGGAAAGTAATAATTCTGGTCACCAATTAAATGTATATCGCCGATAGAATCAGCAACAAATGCCGAAAATTTTTGTGTTGTAGGAGTCCTTCTCGTAGTTACTATTGCAATATTTTCTGCCAACAAATGTTTCATCAAAGGAAATCGGGCATCACCACGCTCAATTATCTCTGGATTATAATAAATATATCTCATATCAAAAGGACGATAAGAATAACTATATATCAGCTCAGAAATCTTCGTTGCTTTCACTTTTTCTCTTATTTCCTTTATCTTCCAATAGGGAGTATCATTAACCTTTAGACTTTGCGCGACCAGTTCGTCAGGCAGGTTTCCTGTAAAAATCTTTAATTTATTTAAAAGTTTTTGTGGTGTAAAATCAACGAGCAGATGGTCTCTACGGGTTTTTACCCCACTACTATATTCATCAAATATCTCCGTAAGCGGCCAGAATTTTTGATATTCTCTTTTACCTTTGAATTCTTTGAGAATGAAAAAATAATAGGGTTGAGCTGGCTTAATTTTTTTCCATCTGGTCGTTTCTATATCATTTGTTTTAAGCCACTGATATTTTAATTCCCTCGTACCATAAATATCCGCATAATGAATACTTTTTTCTTTTGTTCCCTTTTTAACAAAGATGGCAATAGCAACACCCTGCATTATATCAAAAACATTTTCATCTTTTGTGCCATCGGGTGATGTCTCACCAATTCTTGCACTGCCGTGCAAATTAAGGATGTAAATGTCGTCAAAAATATCTAATAATTGTTTTCGCATACCCCGATGGATTAGCCCAGAAAGATAGGAATTATTGCTGATGATACCAACTACCCCCTTACCGGTTTGTTCAATCTTCCACTGGGCAAATCTAATGAATTTTATATAGTCATCACTGAGGGGCTGAATACTTCGTTCACCCCGCACTTCCTTTTTATAATCTTCCATAAGTTTCTCAATAAAATCTGACTTATTTTTTGAACTGACCGAATATGGTGGATTACCTACAACAACCAGGACCGGTATCTTTTCTTTTATCTCTTTTGCCTTTTTACTTTCAATCGCCAAATCCGGGAGAAAAGAGAATTCACGCAATTCTTTTGTCTCCAGTGTATTTGTAAGATAGAATTGAAAGCGCTCATCATCTTTCATTTTATAACCATGGTCGTCAAGAACCATTGATATTTTAAGATGTCCTATTGCATAAGGCGCGATGAGGAGTTCAAAGGCATAAAAGTTTTTGAGAATGTGCTCAGTAACAAGCGCATTAAACAATCCATCCTTACCTTTCTGTTTTAATTCCTCATTTATTTGATGGATGGCAATCGTCGGAAAGGTTAAGGTTCCTGCGGCCGGGTCAAGCAAGATTACGGTCCTATCAGCCAAACCATCATTTTTGGCAAAATCCCTTTTCAGTATTTTATGCACCGAGCGAATTATATAAGAAACAACCGGCACTGGTGTATAATAAACGCCAAGTTTTTTTCTTTCTTGAGGATTGAGAACTGTGAGAAATGTTTCATAAAAATGTATTATCGGGTCGTCTTTCACACCAAAAAGGTCGTGGAATTCGTTTAGAATAGAAGATATATCCGCATTTGTTAGAACATTTGTAATATCATCAACAATCCAGGATACTGATTCAGGAAGGTCAGGTCCGGTTAAAAAATAGAATAACTTTCTCAATAAGGGAATTGTTGGGGGAATATATCTATAGGCAGTATCCCGGCTGAAGTCATTATTCTTTGCCTTAACCCGTGCAGCAAATAAGCCATAGGAAATGGTCTGTGCATACATATCAGCGAATTTCTCAAAAGTGAGTGATTCAATCAATTCCTCTTTGAATGCCTGATAAAAATCTATTAAAGATTTTGTATTACGGTCAAGTTCTTCTTTGATTATTGCAGTCATAAACCGCGTCCGATTTGCAAGTTCAGTAGCAAGGTTTTTTGCCTTATAAACTCTGGGCGTTACGAATGAAAAGAATTCAGCAAGTAATTCCATAAACTTTTCAATATTTTGGGGAATAAGCACCGGGGGTTTAAGCAATTTTAAAAATACAGGATTTGCCAATTCAACATTTGCGATTTGAATGCCATTTCTATAAAGTCTGAACTCATAAAAATTGGTTAGAATGAGATTGGGCAATGAATCCCGGTATCTTTTCAATTGTTCAGAATCTTCAACATAACTCAAATTTTTTTCAGTAATATCTTTGGCTTCAATATAACCAATTATCTGGTTCTTTTTGGTTTTTAAAAGAAAATCCGGGATACCAACATCGGTTCTTCTCGGCTGGATTGTTATTTCTGTTTGCTCTCCTGAGAGGGCAAGATATTTCTCTAAAAAATTCCTAAGATGGGAATAATAGGATGCCTCGGTTGCCTCACCGGTCTGGTAAGTCTGAAATATATCTTTTAAGTATGATTCAATAAAGGTTTTAAACTTATCTGTATTATTTTTTTCCACAGCCAATTATAGCAAACCCTTGACTAAAGTCAAGCAATGGACAACCAGAATCCCCTCTTAACTGCAAGGGGATATGCCAATAAGAGCGGCGGGTTGGTCTGCGATTTCTTACGCGGAACAAGTTCCGCGATTCCAATTTTTCTTAGAGGGTAGCGGACCTCAGTCTGCACCATTTTGCGCTAAACAAGCCTCGCTATTCGTTGATTTTCGCAGGATACACGATTCAAGATATAAGATAAAGCACCATTCAAACTTCCAATTTCTATACTCAATTCATCAACAAAAGTCTATCATCTTGATAATTTTTGTAGGGGGGCTAACCCCGATGTATCGGCACTGGAAGTGCCTCCTACAAAAAGCGGAGCGAAGAATCTCCTGTATTTTAGAACATTTGAGATTCTCCGTCCCGACAAAAATGTCGGGACTCAGAATGACAAGGAAAGGGGAGGCCGGGGCGGTCCGGCTAATGTTTTTGTAGTGGTCAAGCTTGCTTGACCATTTTTATTGGGGATTAATGCAGAGCAAGCCGCCAGGAGGTGTGGCGGCCTGCCACTACAATTTTTTTGGATTTAATTCGCAAGAATTTTATAGAATAAAAGGCTTACGCCTTAACCCCAGTATTTTGCAGGTGATAATAGAAAGTGAGAAGATGTTATTTTGGGTATTGACATTTTTTTTATTCTGGATGTAATGGATAATCTTTATGAATATTGAGACGATTACCATACTCACGGTCTTTGTCCCAATAGTGGGTTCTCTTACCATCCCGGTGGCAGGGTTCATCTCAAAAAGAGCCAGGTCTATCTGGTCTGTTTTATTAGCCCTTGCAACTGCAATCCTTCCTTTATTATTATTGCCATTTGCATTCAATGGAGGACAGCATATATTTGGCAGACCCCTTGTTATGGGTCTTGATTTTTATCTTGTGGTTGATGGCCTTT
>Ga0207433_10003015_pt1 | contig 33099 bp, 31 predicted proteins | sample YelNatPaOPGAMG01_FD_187559 | JGI IMG/M metagenome (GOLD analysis project Ga0207433, IMG submission 187559) | Hot spring thermophilic microbial communities from Obsidian Pool, Yellowstone National Park, USA - OP-RAMG-01 (SPAdes) (version 3) | ecosystem: Environmental > Aquatic > Thermal springs... | reverse complement strand
AACCACTCCAGATTATTATCGCCAAAATTCTTTTGTTCTCACTTAACCTGTGTTCGACTTCGCTACCTTCTCTAATTAATGTGATCTCTTGGGCATGGATATCTGCTTCACCCAAATGTTGTTTACATCTGCGATTAAATATACCTCTCACTTCAATCTCATCTCCCTGATATTTATAACTGGTAGTATATTTGGGGATAAAACTAATTTCTGAAGGAACCCAAATTCCTATGGCAAAATCTTCATCCTTTACATTAAGCCAACAACCTTTATCCCTACACATCATCTCTCCGATAATCCTTCCTCTATAGATAATCTCTTTACCATCAAAAAATTCCTGTTTATTAAACAATTCTTTACTGGAAACATTCTGAGCATAAATATTAATTGATAAAAAACAAAAGATAAAAATAATTATAACACAAACCTTATTTTTCACGAACATATCATTTTCCTTTTATACTGGATACTAAAAATCCTAAGAGGGTAAATATAGACATAAACTCTAAACGACCAATCCACATCTGCAAAATATAAGTGATCTTTAAAATTGCGGGCATTCCCACTTGAGTAATCCCTAAAGAAAGTCCTACATTGGCAGAGGCAGAAACAGATTCAAAAAGTGCTTCTAAAAAAGGGTAACCCAATCCCACTGCTACCAAAGCTCCAAAAAAATATAAAACAATATAACAAAGGGTAATTAAAAGACAAGACCTAACCTGTTTATCCTCCAAGATAATTTCTTTAGTATGATGGAATTTCTCAATAATAACACTTGATTCAGGAAGCAGAATCCTCTTAATGTCCTGAGAAAGGGTTTTAAGGATAATCCCTATACGCAAAACTTTTATGCCTCCGGTAGTAGAACAGGAACTGCCTCCTAAACTCATTGCTAAAATTAATCCCAAAATAGCCAAACTAGACCATTGTTTTAATTGGGTTGGATAAAGAATACCAAAGCCAGTGCCTGTATGTGCAGAAAGCAAATGATAAAAACCCTGACGAAAATAAACCATCACCCCGGAATATATACCATTTTGAATCAGGCCTAACAAAACAATCAAAAAAATCAACATCAAACTGAAAAAGAAAGTAACTGTCTCAATATTTTTAACTATCTCTTTACGATTACCTGACCAAAGCGAATAATGAAGTTTAAAGTTAAGTGCCCCCAAAATCATTATTACCAAAGTAACAAATTCAAAAGGAAGGCTATGATAATACAGGATATTCTGAGAATGGGGACCAAAACCACCCGTATCGAAACCCGCCATAAATATACACAGACTATTAAAAATAGCGGATGATAATTTCATCCCTTCTTTTATCCCCACCAAAGATAAAACTCCTACTCCTAAAATTAAATAAACAATACTTACCAGCCAGATAAAACGTGCAGTAGAAACCACACTGGGTAAAATCTTTTCTTCCCTTGCTTCTCCTACATACATCTTAAAAGCACCGGAATAACCTCTCACCAAAAAAGAAATTGCTACAATCACAATGCCTTGACCTCCCATAAACATCAAAAAGTGTCTAAAAAAATTATGACTAAAGGAAAGACTATCCAAGTCTATGGTCAAGGTAAGACCAGTAGTAGCCAAACCCGACATCGCTTCAAAACAACTATCTAAATATGAGGCATAATGTCTACTTAAATATAATGGAATGGCTCCTAAAAACATCGCCATCAGCCAACTTAAACAGACTACCAGCATCCCATGCGTCCAACTAAGCAGTTGGTCAGTCTTAAATAGTCTTATCAAAATTAAACCTAAAAGAAAACAAAGACCCGAGCTAATTAAAAAATCAAATATGGGCTCTATTTCCCCAAAAATAAACCCCACTATAATTGGCAGGCTAGTAAAAAATCCTATGCCCACAATGATTTTCCCTAAATAATAAAGGATAACTTTTATATCTTTAGAAGTTGGTTTTATAAGCATCTAAGATATAAAATTATCTGGGTAAGGATGAGGGCTAAAAGGATAATAAAAAAACTATAAAGAATTTCCGTGGCAATCCCTAATATTATATTTATTATCTTTCTCATAAATTACCGATCAGAGCGGTGATGAGTTTTTTTTCATTTTCAATAAGCGTAAGAGCAACGATATCATCGCCTACTTTTAAAACCGTATCTCCTTTAGGAACGATTACCTCTTGGCCCCGAATAATCGAAACCAAAACTGAATCTTTAGGTAATACAATATCTTTAACCTGTTTATTTATCACCGGAGAGTCTTTTGGTAAATCTACCCTTACCAAAGAAAGTTTTCCCCTTTTAAAACTTAAAAGGGAAACAAAATCAGAAAAAGAAACCTCCTCTTCAATAATTTTGGCTAAAATGGCAGTAGCATCTATGGGAACATCTACGCCTAATTCCGTAAATAACCTTTCATTTTTGGGATCATTTACTCTAGCCACAGTTCTCCTTACGGAGAAACGCTCTTTCGCCAATTGACAGATAATTAAATTATCCTCATCATCTCCGGTAACTGCTGCCACCACATCTGCTCGATTTGCACCTGCCTCTTCTAAATAACGCGGATCACAGCCATCACCATTAATAATCAAAACCTCTAATTCTTCTATCAACTGACTACACAAAGCTTTATCTTTCTCTACCAATGCTACCGTGTGCTTATCCGCAGAAAGATGCTTAGCCAAAAAATAACCCACTTTTCCTGCTCCTACAATTACAATATACATAGGATTATAAGTTAAATATCTTTTTTACCTTATCTAAAGATTCGGTCTTTACCAAGCCTAAGATAATATTTCCTTTTTCTAATAAAGTATCCTCTTTGGGTAAAACCACTCCTTCGATTTTTTTTATCGCCACCACCATAAATTCCCCTGCAATGTTTATCTCTTTTACAGTTTTACCTTTAAGATTGTCATTAACCTCCAGTTCCAAAACCCCTAACTCTTTACTCTCAATTAAGTAACTGGAAAATCTGCTCTCAATAATTTTATCCCTAATCATCGAGGCAAAAAGCAAGGTTCCGCTGATTACATCCAAACCTAAAAGATGGTAAATATGGGCTCTGGCAGGATCATATACCCGAGCAATTACCTTGGGAACCTTAAAGATTTTTTTAGCTACCTGCGCAGAAACTAAATTAGTATTATCTCCGTTAGTTAAAGCGCAAAAGGCATCTGCTTTTTCTATACCCGCTTCTTTTAAAAGTTCAAGGTCAAAACCACTTCCTACTAAAGTCTGACCTTCAAAACCTAAACCCAGACGCGAAAATGCCTGAGGATTTTTATCAATAATTACTACATTATGGCCTTCCTGCGAAAGAAGTTTTGCCAACTCTGAACCTACCCTACCACAACCTACAATAATTACATACATTTTTTACCCTTAAATAAATTTTCGCACTTCGGATTTCGTATTTATTCTTTTGCTACTTCTACTAATTTATTAAATGCCTCAGGATCCTTAACTGCCAACTCTGCCAACATCTTGCGATTAAGCTCTATATTTGCTTTCTTTAAACCATTAATAAACCTATTATAACTTATCCCCGCGTTTCTACAAGCGGCGTTTATCCGCGCTATCCAGAGTTGACGAAAATTTCTTTTTCTTGCCTTGCGGTCCCGATAAGAAAATACCCAAGCCCGCCTCAATGTCCTTAAGGCCTGCTGATACTGTTTTGAACGGTCACCCCAAAATCCTTTTGCCTGCTTGAGTACTTTCTTATGCCTTTTTCTTCTTTTTACTGCCAATTTTACCTTAGCCATAGGGAAGTAACCTCCTTATCGTCTTTTTTGTTTTTTTACTCTTTAAAAAATCTGCTTTACCCAAAGTTCTTTTTCTTTTACTACTTTTCTTAGAAAGCAAATGACTGTGCCCAGAAGAAAAATGCTTAATTTTTCCTTTTTTAGTAAACTTAAAACGCTTGGCTATGGATTTAGAAGTCTTATTAAATACCATCTTTTCTCCCCTTTTCTGATTATTTAGGCGCTAAAACCATACCCATTACTTTGCCCTCCAAAACTGGCTCTCTTTCTATCACTGCAAAATCTTTTGTATCTTGAACCAAACGCTCCAAAAGTTTCTTACCTATATCGAGGTGTTCAAACTGTCTGCCTTTAAAAAAGAGATTCACCCTTACTTTATCTTTTTTCTGCAAAAATCCGACCAGTTTTTTTAACTTTATCTGATAATCGTGCTCATCTATATTGGGCGAAAGACGCACTTCTTTTAAATGAATCCGATGCTGATGTTTCTTTGCCTGCCTCTCTTTCTTTTCTTGGTCGTATTTAAATTTGCTGAAATCCATAATCCGACAAACTGGTGGATTTGCCTGCTGGGCTACCTCTACCAAATCCAACCCATGCTGATCCGCAATTTCTAAAGCGGTCTTTAAAGAAACAATCCCTAACTGTTCCCCATTTGGGCCAATAAGTCTTACCTGAGGTGCACGTATCTTTTCATTAATACGCACAAACTTTTTGATTTTAATCACCTCCTTTATTTTCCAAAGTGGTTTTTAAATTTTGGATAAATTCTTCTAACCTAAACTTACCCAAATTACCCTCTTTTCTCTTGCGCACTGAAACTGTATTTTCTTTTAATTCCTGATTACCGATAATTAAAACATAAGGAATTTTCTCTAACTCTGCTTTACGAATACGTTTATCCAAAGTCTCATTATCACTATCTATTTCCACCCGCAGTTCTCTTTCTTCTAAATCCTCTTTTATCTTTAAAGCGTATGCTAAAAGATTTTTATTTACCGGAATAATCCTTATCTGCACCGGCGCCAGCCACAAAGGAAAATCTCCCGCATAATGCTCAATTAAAGTACCCATAAAACGCTCCAAACTTCCCAAAATAACCCGATGTAGCATCACCGGTTGTTTCTCTTTGCCCTCACTATCAATATAACTTAAAGCGAATCTTTTAGGCAAAGAAAAATCACACTGGATAGTAGCACATTGCCATTTTCTCTTTAAAGCATCCTTTAACTTTATATCTATCTTTGGACCATAGAATGCTCCTTCGCCTACATTAATATTATACTCAAGACCTTTCTGCCTTAATGTCGCTTCCAAAACTTCGGTTGCCGTCTGCCAATCCTGCTCTGTTCCGATATATTTTTGGGGACGTGTACTTAACTCCACCGCCAAATCATTAAAACCAAAAATCTTCATTGTATCCACCACAAAATCAATAATCTTTTCTATCTCTAAGTTAAGTTGTTCAGGCAGACAAAAAATATGAGCATCATCCTGGGTAAACCCCCTTACCCTTAAAAGCCCATGTAATACTCCTGCTTTTTCCCTGCGGTAAACTGTGCCCAACTCAAAAAATCTTAAAGGAAATTCTCTATAACTCCTTAAGCGAGATTTATAGATAAGGATATGCCCTGGACAGTTCATCGGTTTTAAAACAAATTCTTTGTCTTCTATTTTAAAAATATACATATTTTCCTTATAATATTCGTAATGCCCAGAGATATGCCAAAGTTTTGCTTCCATAATATGGGGAGTATTTACCAAAAGATAACCCCGCTTAATATGCTCTTTTTTTAAAAAATCCTCAATAATATTGCGCAAGATTGCACCTTTAGGATAGTAAAAAACCAAACCCGCTCCTGCCTCTTCGGGATAAAGAGCAAATAACTCTAAATTAGGTCCTAACTTGCGATGATCACGCTTCTTTGCTTCCTCTAAATTCCTTAAATATGCTTCTAATTCTTCTTTAGTTTCAAAGCAGGTTCCATAGATCCGACTAAGCATAGGATTAGTCTCAATCCCATGCCAATAAGCACCTGCCAAAGAGAGCAATTTAAAGTATTTTATTTTACCCGTGGATTCCACATGCGGACCACGACATAAATCCACAAAATCTTTACCAGTTTTATAAATAGAAACTGTACTGTCGGGAATTTCCTCTAATAAGGCTAACTTATAATCCTCATCCAAATCCTTAAATATTTTTTTTGCCTCTTCTTTGGAAATCTCTTCTCTAATAAAAGGAAGGTCTCTTTTAATAATTTCTTGCATTTTTTCTTCTATTTTCTTTAGGTCTTCTTCTCTAAATCCGTCCCTTTTATCAAAATCATAATAAAAACCTTCTTCAATTGCGGGTCCTATTCCTAACTTAGTATCCGGCCATAATTCTTTTACCGCTTGGGCCATAATATGGGAACAGGAATGTCTTAGAGTCTCTAAATCCATAAGATTTTATTCTGGTGGGCGCAAGAGGATTTGAACCTCTGACCTTTTGTATGTCAAACAAACGCTCTAACCAGGCTGAGCTATGCGCCCAAAACTTTTGGGCAAGGAGGGAGTCGAACCCTCACATCCGTAAAGGACCCAGGATTTTAAGTCCTGTGCGTATGCCATTCCGCCACTTGCCCTTTTATTTCTGTCTTAAAAAGAGGCGTGGAGCGGATTCGAACCGCTGAATAGCGGTTTTGCAGACCGCTGCCTTACCACTTGGCTACCACGCCGTTTAAAAAAATCCTTTTATCTCCTTAACAATTGCTTCTACCTCCACCATCCTGCCTAAACCGATTTTTCCGGAAGCAAGTTTTCCTTTTTCTGGACCAATAAATCTATATCCATAAGCTTTTAATTTTTTTATATTTTCTTGAACAATTTTATTCCTATACATATTCTCATCCATCGCCGGGCATATCCAAACCGGTGCTTTTGTACTCATCACTAAAGAGGTCAATAAATCATCAGCGATCCCCGAAGCAATCCGACCAATTAAATCTGCAGTAGCAGGTGCAAGCAGAACTAAATCTGCCTTCTCGGCCAAAGAGATATGCTCTATTTTATAATCATAACTTTTAGAAAAAAGCTCAATATAAACTTTATTTTCCGAAAGACGCTCAAATAAAAGCGGCTGGATAAATTCCTTTGCGCGCGGAGTCATTACTACTATAACCTTATAACCTTCCTCTTTTAGCCGACGCACAAGCATACAGGCTTTATAGATGGCAATACTAGCACTTACGCCCAAAATAATCTCTTTATTTCCCATCCTTTATTTTTTAATCTTTACCTTTCCTTGGGCAATTTCTTCCAGGGCAATCGTAGAGGGCTGAGGAGAACTGGGATTTTTAACTAAACAGGGTTGCCCCTCCGCAATCTCAATTGCCCGCTTGGAAGCCATAATTACTAATTTATATACGGAGTTATCTGCTTTATCCAAAAGTTTTTCTAAGGGTACATCTGCCATATTCCTTATTATTATATAAGGTTATTTTATTTAAGATAATGTTTTTTAACTGCCTTAAAGTCTTTTTAAAACTATCATTTACCAAACAATAATCATAAAATTTCGCCTGCTTTAATTGTTCTTTGGCGAGATTAATTCTTGCCCGCAGTTGAGCCTGAGCAGTTTTTCCTTCTCTCTTATAAATCCTTTTCTTGAGTGTATAAATATCCGGAGGAAGAATAAAAATGGTTACCGTTCTTTTAGGATAAAGTCTTTTTAATTTAAAAGCACCTTTTTCATCTAAACATAAAAGTATGTGCTTTTTTTTCTTAAGCAAATCTTTAAAATGCTCCAACGATGTCCCATAATAATAATCTAAAAACTTTGTCCATTCAAGTATTTTTTTTGCCTTTAGATTCTTCTTAAATTCATCCTGGCTAATAAAAAAATAATCTTTTTTATCCTTCTCATTTTTTCTCTTAGGCCGGGTGGTAAAAGAGATACTGCGCTTTAATTTATTTTTTAAATCCTTATCCTGAAGCAAAGCTTTTATAAGCGTAGTTTTTCCAGAACCAGAAGGACCGGAGATCACAAATAAAAGATTTCTATTCCACATTCTGTAATTGTTCTCTTATTTTTTCTATCTCTGTTTTTATCCTGATCCCATAACTGATGACCTTGGGATCAAAAGACTTACTGGATAAAGTATTAATCTCCCTTTGCATCTCCTGCACAATAAAATCAAGTTCTTTGCCTACAGGAGAGTCTGCATCTAATTTAGTTTCCAAATCCGCCAGAAGAAATTTTAAAAGATTAAGTTCTTCTGATACATCGCTACTATTTAAAAAATTGCTCTTGTCTTGCGGATTTTCTATTTTAGTAGCCTTCTGTTTTATTACCTGATCACTTCTCTCTTCCAATTCCTCCAGGGTCTTTCTTATAAGTTTAATCCTCTCCTTTAATTCTTTATATATAGCTTGACCTAAACTTTGTCTATTTTTTAAAAAATTTTTTAAGGTCTCTTTAAAGACTCTTTTTATTTTAGATTCAAGTTTTTTATCCTTTAGATTAACATTTCTTCTCAGAACCTCAGGAAGATTGATTAAGGTATCTAAACTTACCTTATCCCTTAAAGAGAATTTTTTTCTTAAATCCTCTAAAAGAAAAAAGTAATGATTGGCTAATTCCTTATCCAAAACAAACCGCTTAAACACCGGCCAACTTATTTCTAAAGAAAGATTTATCCTTCCTCTACTGATTAATTTTTCTATCTCTTTTTTAAACCAGAACTCCCAATCAGAAAACCCTTCCGGAAGACTAAAGGTAACTTCCAAGAAACGATGATTAAAACCTTTTATCTCAAAATATATGGTTTTACCATCTTTATCCTTCAATTCTTTCCTGCTAAAAGCAGTCATCGCTTTAATCATCTTTTTCCTTTCTTTCTAAGCCCAAACGCGCAGTTTCTTTTCCTTTTCAATAATCTCTTTCGTAGGATATAAATCTACGATGATCTCATCAGGTTGGAACCAAAGCTTTATCTCTCTCTCTGCATCTTTCTCGTTAGCGGAAACATGGATTACATTCTCATAAACCCCAGAGGTAGTAATCCTTCCATAAGCACCCCGGATAGTAGTGGGGTCTGCCTCTTCAGGGTTAGTGGCGCCTGCCAGCTGCCGACATTTATTAATCGCATCTTCTCCCCAATAAATTAAAGCCATTACTTTTCTTCTGCCATGGAGTTCGCCTTGAATGTATTTAATCACTTCTTCAAAAAATGGTTTATCCTTAAGATGTTGATAATGCTGTTCTGCTAATTCTCGAGAAACCCTTACGATTTTGGCAGCCACAATTTCTAATTTTGTTTCGGAAAGGCGGGTTAAGATATTTCCGGTTAAAGACTTTTTTAAGCCATCCGGTTTAATTAAAACTAAGGTTGCTTGATTCATTTTACACCACCTTTTTTAAAATTTCTAAAAGTCTTTCTAAATCTTGTTTAGAATAAAATTCAATTTGAATAAAACCTCTTTTGCGTCCTTCCATAATCTTTACTTTTGTACCAAAAATCCGCGCTAATTCTTCTTCTAAAGTTTTTAAATAAGGATTAAAATTTTTGGTCTTTTTAATTTTTGCTTTCCGTAAAGGGATCTTAGAAATTAAATTTTCTAATTCTTTAACTGATAAAGAGTTAGCAATAATTTTCTCCGCAATAATTTTTTGCTTTTGCGGATCTTCTATTTCTAAAAGTAATCTGCCTTGGGCAAAAGAAATTCTTCCTTTTCTTATCTCTTCTTGAATCTCTGAAGGTAATTTTAAAAGACGTAAAGTATTTGTTACTGTAACTCTTGATTTTCCAATTACTTGTGCAATTTGCTCTTGGGTTAATCCAAATTTATCTATAAGATATTGAAAGGCTTTGGCTTCTTCAATCGGATTTAAATCTTGGCGCTGAATATTTTCAATTAAAGATAATTCTAAAGCTTCTATATCATCTACTTGACGAATAATCGCAGGTATCTCTTTTAAATTCAATAACTTAGCAGCACGTAATCTTCTTTCTCCCGCAATTAATTCATAATCTTGTCCTTTTTTCCTTACTAAAATAGGCTGAAGTATTCCTTTTTCTTGAATAGAATTACAGAGTTCTTTTATACTTTCCTCATCAAATTCTTGCCGGGGCTGATAAGGATTGGGTTTGATCTTTTCTAATTTTAAATAAACTGCTTTTTCTGATTTTTCTAATTCTTCGGTAGGTAAAATCAATGCTTCAATTCCCCTGCCCAGACTCCTTTTCTCCATTTTCTTCTCCTTTTTCTTCATTATTATTTTCTATAGGTAATCCTAATAATTCTTTGCTTAATTCTAAATACCTTTGCGCTCCTAAAGAATGATTGTCATACAAAGCAATAGGTTTGCCAAAACTGGGAGCTTCGCTTAAACGGATACTGCGAGGAATAATTGTCTGAAATACCCTCTCATTTAGTCCTTTTTCCGGAGCCACATCTGCGGAAAAAAAACGCTTTACTTCTGCAATTACTTCTCGGGTAAGGTTAGTACGAAAATCTGCCATAGTAAGAAAAACTCCTTCGATCTTAAGTTGAGGATTAAGATTTGTTCTTATCAAATTAATAGTATTAATGAGTTGAGTCAAACCTTCTAAAGCATAATATTCACATTGAACAGGAATTAAGACTGAATCTGCTGCGCATAAAGCATTAATGGTAAGCAAACCTAACGAAGGAGGCGAATCAATAAAAATAAAATCAAATTCTTCCTTTATGGGTAATATTTTTCTTTTTAAAGCATTTTCTCTACCCAATACTCCTACTAATTCTACTTCTGCACCGGTAAGGTCAATATTGGCAGGAGCAAGTTTAAGGTTTTCAATACTGGTAGATTGTAAAATTTCTTTAATTTCTCCTTCATTTAATAAAATATTATAAGTGCTTTTTTCGATTTTATATTTATCAATCCCTAATCCACTCGTAGCATTTGCTTGAGGGTCTAAATCGATTAATAAAACTTTTTTACCCTCTAAGGCTAAATAAGCAGAAAGATTAATAGCAGAAGTAGTTTTACCGGTCCCACCTTTTTGATTACAGATAGCAATTATCTTACCCATTACAAATTATAGACTTACAAAATGTTCCCCGAGGAACATTTGAAATTATACTTAAAAATTACCATTTGTCAAGGAAAATTATTTAATCTGAATTACCCTTATTTTAGCAGATTTTGCTCCCGGCATTTTAAATAAACCACCTTTTTCTTCCTGTAAAACTTCAATCTTAATATTCTCACGGGGAAGTTTAATTTTTCTTAATGCCTTTTTAATCGCTTCTTTTACTGTCTTTGCTTCTATTTCCCAAACTTTTTTCTCCATTATTTTATTTTAAATTGAAAAATATACATTAAAATACTATTGAGCAACCAATATAAAACTAAAGCAGAAGGCAAAGAATAAAAAATTACTCCTAAGATTAAAGGGAAAATAAATCCCATTATTTTTTGTTGTTCTGTCTGAGAAGAAGCCATAATTTGAGAACGTCTTTGCTGGAAAAACATCACTATCATTAATAAAATAGGCAAAATATTTATTGTTTTCCCAAAAATTGGTAATCTATCCGGTTCAGCCAAGTCTTTAATCCATAAAAAGGATTGGCCTTTTATTTCCACAAAACGAATCAATCCTTGATAAAGTGCAAAAAAGATAGGAATCTGTAAAATTAAAGGCAAACATCCTCCAATAGGATTAATTTTTTCCCTGCGATATAAATCTAATATTTCTTTATTTAATCTTTGGGGATTATTTTGATATAATTTTTTTATTTCTTCTATTTGAGGTTGTAAAGTCTGCAATTTTTTCATGGCTACGATTTGTTTTATAGTTAAAGGATAAAGTAAAAGATAAATAAAAATACTCAAACCAATAATTGCTAACCCCCAGTTATGCAATAACTTATAAAATAATTTTAATATCCATAAAATAATTTTGGTGATCTCTCCAAAAGTTCCATAATGAATAATTTCTGCCCATTCTGGTTTTATAGCGGAAATTTTTTCTAAGTTTTGTGGTCCCAAATAAATATGAAAATTTAATTCTTTTATTTCTTGGGGAGTAAGCAGAATTTGGTTTTTTAATCCTATTTGGGTAAAACCGGAATTGTTTTCTATAAGTCCTTGAAAATGTTTTATTTCTGGTTCAATAATTAGGCAAAAATAGCGGTCTCTTATCCCTAAAAATTCTATCTCTTCTGCTTTAAAATTCTTTTTTAAAGTTAAACGAATATTTTTTTCTTTTTGTTTAAATAATATTTCATAAAAACGACTCTGATAAGGCGTTAATTTGGAAAGCTCTAATTCTGCTAAAAGTAAAACTAATTCTATATCTTGAGGTTGAGAAAGTAAATTTTGGATTTTAATTTTTAAATCTATGCAATTGTTGAGATTAGAGAAAATAAATTCTTTAATAATCCTTTTTTTATCATCTTCATAGATAAAAGAGGGCCATTTTTTTTCTTTATCTTTTTGCCATACAAAAGGTTCAGTTTTTAAAAATAAAGCCTTTTCTAAAATAAATTCTTCTGTAGGATAATCTTTAAATATAATTTTTTTAAGGGATGCGGTTTGGAGATTAAAAATCAAAAAATTTTTATCCCAAGAAATATTTTCTAAAATGGGTTCTAAAAGAGGCTTTTTTTCGGAAATCTCAAAAGAAGAAGGATTAAATTTTGTAAGTTTTTGTGTTTCAATATGATAAAATTTAGAAACCCAATATGACCAACTTATAATTACTATTAAAGATAAAGTAACTGCCAAAAATATCCTTTTTTCTTCCATAATCTTAACTCAAAGTTTCTTCTTCAAATTTAGGTAAAAAACTCTGACAGCCAAGAATACGCCGAAAGCCTTTTATTATTCCTTTAGCCCAACCGTATTTTAAGATTGCTTGCTTGGTATATTCGGAACAGCTTGGCACAAAAAGACAACTATGGAATAAATAAGGGCTGATGATTTGTTGATAATATCTTATCAAACAAACCAAAAGCCGCTTCATAAAGGAATTAATCTTTTCCTTCCTTTTTTACGCCGTCTGCTTAAAACTTTTCTTCCTGATTTTGTGCGCATCCGACGTAAAAAACCATGTCTGCGCAAGCCTACTATATTTGTAGGTGTTTTGAGATGTTTTTTCATAATTTTATTTTAAGAATAAAAAAATTATAACATAAAAATATAAGTGGTCAAGAGAAGAATTATATAGGCAGTGAAAGATTTAACAATTGGAATGCGAAACAATCATATGCGAGAAATTTTCTAGTTCTTTACTATAGTTCTTTACGACAGTCAGTATCCCGAAGTATAACTTCTTGATAATCGGTAGTGAAAGTGAATTTTAATCCGAGTAACGAAAATCACCCGCGGTTTTACTTTTACAAAAATTTAAATTTAAAAATAACTTGAAAAAGAAAAATAAACTGTTATAATTATTTTACCAATTTATATTTTCTCTGTGTATAACCTGTGGATACTGTGTAAAACTATGGAAAAATTGGAGATATGGCAGAAGGCTCAAGACTGGTTAAAAAAAGAGGTGGGAGAACAGACATTTGAAGTCTGGTTAAAACCTTTAAAAGCCACAAGAAAAGAAGATACGCTTATATTAGAGGCACCGGATGATTTTTTCCGGGATTGGATAAAAACCCATTATTTAAATTTTATTCAAAGGGCTTTAAAAGAAACTACTGATAAGGAAATTAAAGTAGAACTGCAAATTCAAAAATTAACGGAAAATTCTTACTCTGACTCTTTAGAAACCTCAAAGAAAACAGAATCCTCATTTAAAGAAAAGGAATACCATAATTTTCTTAATCCCCGCTATACTTTTGAAAATTTTGTGGTAGGACCTTCTAACCGTTTTGCCCATGCCTGTGCATTAGCGGTAGCAGAATCGCCTGCCCGTACATATAATCCGCTTTTTATCTACGGAGGAGTGGGTTTAGGCAAAACCCATCTCATCCAGGCAATCTGCCATAAGGTACTTCAAATTCACGGGCAAAAATTAAAAGTGGTGTATTTGCCCTCCGAACAATTCACCAACGAGTTGATTGAAGCGATCCGTCATCAAGCGATGACAAGTTTTAGAAATAAATATAGAAATGTGGATGTTTTAGTAATCGATGATGTTCATTTTATTGCAGGAAAAGAATCTACACAGGAAGAATTTTTTCATACCTTTAATACCTTATACGATGCGCATAAACAGATAGTTATTTCTTCTGACCGTAGCCCCAAAGAAATACCGGATTTAGAAGAAAGGCTGGTCTCCCGTTTTAGTTGGGGATTAGTCACAGACATACAACCACCGGATTTAGAAACCCGAATTGCCATATTAAGAAAAAAAATAGAAAAAGAACCGATAAAAATTGATGATGAGATAATCTTTTTTATTGCCCAACTTATCAAAACAAACATCCGGGACTTAGAGGGAGCGTTAATCCGGATCATCGCTTATTCATTATTAGAGAATAAACCTATTACCTTAGACTTAGTAAAAGAGGTACTAAAAGATTTAATAAAACAACCACAAAAATTAATTACCGTAGAACAAATCCTACGTTGTGTAGGAGAGGAATTTGGACTTTCTTTAAATGAATTAAAAAGTAAAAAAAGAAACAAAAACATTGTTCTGGCACGTCAAGTAGCGATGTATCTTTGTAGAGAATTAACTGAATTATCTTTACCAGAGATAGGTGAAGCTTTGGGAGGCAAAGACCATACAACCGTATTACATGCGTATAATAAAATAAAAATAGAATCAAAACAAAAATCTAACTTACAAGAAAAATTAGAAAAAATCATAAAATCAATTAAATCATATTAAAATATAATTAACAGGTTTTTAATTGTATTTTTTAATCTAAGTTTATAAAAAACAATAACTTTTAAACCTATTAAAAATATCAACAAGAATTACTAATTCTGTTAATAAATATTAAAAATTAATAATAGGAGGGTATATGAAGATAAAATTACAAAAAGAGGATCTTTTTAGTAATCTTCAAAAAATTCAAAACATTGTTACTACAAAAACTACTTTACCGATACTTTCTTATGTATTACTTAATACCGAGCAAAAAGAATTAAGAATTACCGCTACAGACTTAGATATAGGGATTAGTTGTAGAATACCTGTGGAAAACTTGGAATCAGGTAGTGTATGTTTACCTGCAAGAAAATTTTTTGAAATTATCAGAGAATTACCCTCAAATGATATAGAAATTACGGTTAAGAAAAATAATTTAACTAACATAAAAACAAAATCCTGTGAGTTTAAAATTATGGGATTAAATCCTGAAGAATTTCCTAAATTACCTGAATTTAAAGAAAGCCAAATTATAAATATTAAAAGTGAGATTTTAAAGAAAGCGATTACTTTAACATCGTTTGCGGTTTCTTTAGATGAGACCCGTTATATTTTAAATGGTGTTCTATTTCATTTTCAGGATAGTAAAATTAGTATAGTGGCTACGGATGGAAGAAGATTAGCCATAAAAGAAGAAAAATTACCTAATTCCATAAATAAAGAGATAAAGGTTATTATTCCTATAAAAGCCATTCGTGAATTAGAAAGGAATCTAAATGATACCGAGGATGTTTTAATGGTTTTGGGTAAAAATCAGATAGGTTTTGAATTCACTAATGTTTTACTTGTCTCTCGTTTAATTGAAGGTGATTTTCCTGATTATCAGCAGGTTGTTCCTCCAGAAGCGATACATAAGATAAAAATAAACCGCCAACTTTTTTTAGGTGCGATAAAAAGGGCCTCTCTGTTAGCTACTCCAGATTACCAAGCAATAAAATTGGAGGTATTCAAGAATAAATTGGTGGTTTCTAAATCTACTCCCGATATCGGTGAGTCGTATGAAGAATTACCTATAGAGTATGATGGTAAAGAGATACTCATTGGATTTAACCCTGATTATCTTATTGATGTTTTAAAAAACCTTGAGGAGGAAGATATAGAATTTGAATTGACGGAAAGCGAAAAACCAGGAGTCATCCGTAAGCCTGATTATATTTACATAGTTTTACCTATGCGTTTAGGATAAACTATGGACAATCTAAGTAATACATTGAAAGTTTTATTAAAAGAAATAAAACAGAAAAACGAAAAAAACCAACTTGATATTAGAACAAAACTGAATAAAGTCTTGACAAAGAAGGAATCTCAACATATAAAATATATCTCCTTTTATAAAGACACTTTGAGATTGGGGATAGATTCTTCGGTTTGGCTTTACTGTTTAAATCAAAAAAAAGAAATAATTATAAAAAAATTAAAGATAAAAGATTTAAAGCTTCACCTTGCTTAAGATGGGAAGAAAAAAAATTTTAAAAGAAAAAAAAGAGCTTCAACCTGTAAAATCTGCGGATAAAACTTACGATGCCACTACTATTCAGGTTTTAGAAGGGGTAGAAGCGGTAAGAAGAAGACCCGCAATGTATATTGGGGATACCTCCGTGCGAGGTTTACATCATCTTGTGTATGAGGTAGTGGACAATTCCGTGGATGAGGCTTTAGCAGGTTTTTGTAAAAATATAGAGGTAGTCATCCATGCGGATAATAGCGTAAGTGTAAGTGATGATGGGAGGGGAATCCCTGTGGATATGCACAAGACCGAAAAGAAACCCGCAGTAGAAGTAGTAATGACGACTTTACATGCGGGAGGAAAATTTGATCATCGCGTTTATAAGGTAGCGGGTGGTCTTCACGGAGTAGGGGTAAGTGTAGTAAATGCTCTTTCGGAATGGCTTGAGGTAGAAGTAAGAAGGGATGGGAAAATCTATCACCAGCGCTATGAAAAAGGAAGAACTGTTTCTAAACTTACCACTATTGGCAAGAGCTCTACTACCGGAACAAAAGTGACTTTTAAGCCGGATCGGAGTATCTTTAACCAGATTGATTTTTCTTATGATATATTAGCCCAGCGTCTAAGAGAGTTAGCCTTTTTGAATAAAGGACTAAAAATAAAACTCGTAGATGAACGCACGGAAAAAGAAAATACTTTTGAATTTTCCGGTGGGATTATTTCTTTTGTAGAATATTTAAATAAGAACAAAAATCCCTTATTTTCTAAGGTAATTTATTTTCAAAAGACTGAAGGGGATGTAATTTTGGAGGCAGCTCTCCAATACAATGATGGTTTTAGCGAGACTCTGTTTTCCTTTGCGAATAATATTAATACCGTAGAAGGGGGGACTCATCTCTCTGGTTTTAAATCCGCATTAACCCGGGCTATAAATCAGTATGCTAAAAATAAAAATCTGATTAAAAATGGAGAGATAAGTATTACCGGTGATGATGTAAGGGAAGGTTTAACCTGTGTTTTGAGTGTAAAATTACCCAATCCTCAATTTGAAGGACAGACTAAAACGAAATTGGGAAATTCTGAAATTGAAGGGTTGGTTGCTTCTGCGAGTTTTGAAGCCTTAAGTAGTTATTTTGAGGAAAACCCTTCCATCGCCAACAAAATTATTGATAAAGTAATCACTGCTGCCCGGGCAAGAGAAGCAGCCCGCAAAGCAAGAGAACTGGTACGCAGAAAAGGAGCATTAGAAGGCGCAGGTCTTCCGGGAAAGTTGGCAGATTGTTCCGAAAAAGACCCTGCTTTATGTGAACTGTATATTGTAGAAGGAGATTCCGCAGGAGGAAGCGCTAAGCAAGGCAGAGACCGTCGGTTTCAGGCAATTTTACCGATAAAGGGAAAAATTTTAAATGTGGAGAAAGCCAGATTAGATAAGATTCTTTCTAATGAGGAGATCCGCACTATTATTACTGCTTTAGGTACAGGTGTAGGAGACGAGTTTGATATCAGTAAATTGCGCTATCATAAGATTGTAATTATGGCAGATGCGGATGTTGATGGTAGTCATATCCGTACACTTTTGTTAACCCTTTTATACCGTCAGATGCCCAAACTTATTGAAGAAGGTTTTGTTTATATTGCCCAGCCTCCACTTTATCGGATTAAAAGAGGAAATCGGGAAGAGTATATTCAAACAGAAGAGGAGATGAATAATTTGCTTTTAGATTTAGGCAGAGAAGGACTAAAATTAGAAAATTTAAAAAATAAACATGTTTATACAGATAATCAATTTAAGGAGATCTTAGAGAATTTAATGGAATTGGAAAAATATAGATTGATTTTAGAGAAAAAGGGAGTAAAATTAGAAGAAATTTGGCATTTTAGAAGCCAAAAACCCAAAAAATTGCCAATTTATAAGGTAAAAGTGGGGCAAAATACCCATTATATCCTCAAAGAAGAGGATTTAGAAAAGTTTACTGAGGAAGAGAATGCGGAAATTATCGAATTGTGGGAGGTTCAGGAAATAGAAAAGATTTTAAAAAATTTAGAAAAATTAGAATTAGAGACTCTCTATTATTTTCCACCGGTTTCTGATCCCACGGTAACCAAAAAAGAAAAGCCACTTTTTAGAATCATTGAAGATAAGCAAACTTATTCTTTTTATTCTTTAAAGGAGATTTTAGATTTTGTAAAAGAAAATGCTACTAAAGGGATGACTATCCAAAGGTATAAAGGTTTAGGTGAGATGAACCCCCAGCAACTTTGGGAAACAACTATGGACCCTCAGAGGCGTACCCTTTTAAAAGTTACCTTAGAGGATGCGGTAGAGGCAGACCGGATGTTTACGGTTTTGATGGGTGAAGAGGTAGAGCCCAGAAGGGAATTTATTGAAAACTATGCCCATCAGGTAAAGAATTTAGATATCTAAAGCTATGTATACGCGTAACGAAAAGATAATTAATCGTTATATTGAAGAAGAGATAAAGGATTCCTATCTAAATTATGCGATGAGTGTAATTGTGGGGAGGGCGCTTCCAGATGTGCGGGATGGTTTAAAGCCGGTGCAGAGAAGAATCCTTTATACGATGAAAGAATTGAACTTAGAGCATAACAAGCCTTATAAAAAATGTGCGCGTATCGTGGGAGATTGTCTTGGTCGTTATCATCCCCATGGAGATATGGCGGTCTATGATGCTTTGGTAAGATTAGCGCAGGATTTTTCTCTGCGTTATCCTTTAGTAGAAGGTCAAGGTAATTTTGGTTCTATTGACGGAGATGCTCCTGCTGCTATGCGTTATACCGAAGCAAGATTGTCCGCAATTGCCGAAGAGATGCTGGTGGATATTGATAAAGAGACAGTAAATTTTATGCCCAATTTTGATAATTCTTTAAAAGAACCTCAAGTTTTGCCTAGTCTTTTACCCAATCTTTTAGTAAATGGTGCTTCGGGAATTGCAGTGGGTATGGCTACTAATATGCCACCCCATAATTTAACAGAAGTGGTAGAGGCAATTATTTATTACTTAGATCATCCGGATTGTGAAATAAAAGATATAATGCGTTATATTAAAGGACCGGATTTTCCTACGGGAGGAATCATCTGTGGTCAAGAAGGGATAAGAGAAGCTTATACTACAGGTAAAGGTAAACTTACTTTAAGAGCAAGACTTTCTGTAGAGCATCAAAAACAGGCAAAAGACTTAATAGTAATTACAGAAATCCCTTATCAGACCAGTAAAGCAGGTATCATTGAATCGATTGCCAATTTAGTAGAAGAAAAAAAGATCGAAGGAATTTCCGATATCCGTGATGAATCGGATAAGGAGGGCTTAAGGATTGTAGTAGAGTTAAAGAGAGATACAGAGCCCCAGATTGTTATAAACCAACTTTTTAAACATACACAATTAGAAATTACCTATGGGATTATTAACCTTGCTTTGGTAAATGGCAGACCTAAAATTTTAAATCTCAAACAACTGATAGAAAATTATGTTTTACACCGCAAAGAGATTATCCGCAGGCGAACCCAGTTTGATTTAGAAAAAGCCAGATACCGCGCCCATATCTTAGAAGGGCTAAAGATCTGTCTTAAGTTTTTGGATCAGGTAATTAAAACTATTAAGACTAGCAAAGATGTAGAGACTGCAAAGAATGCTTTGATGAAGAATTTTTCCTTAACCGAGATTCAGGCAAAGGCGATTTTGGAGATGCAGCTGCAAAGACTTACCGCTTTAGAGAGAACCAAAATTGATGCGGAATATTTAGATTTAATTAAAAAGATCGAGCTTTATCAATCGATCCTTTCTTCAGAAAAAAAGATTGAAGAGATTATTAAAGAGGATTTAAAACAATTAAAAGAAAAATATAAGGATAGTCGCCTTACAGAGATAAGCGGTAAGATAGAAGAGATCGAAATTGAGGACTTAATTGCTGAGGAAGATGTGGTGGTAACAATTAGCCACAGCGGTTATATTAAAAGGTGTCCTGTCAGTGCCTATCGTCGGCAGAAAAGGGGAGGAAAAGGGGTTACCGCAGCCGAGGTAAAAGAGGAGGATTTTATAGAGCATCTTTTTGTTGCCTCTACCAAAGATTATCTTTTAATCTTTACGGATAAAGGAAGACTCTATTGGCTTAAAGTATATGAGATCCCTCAGGCAGGAAGAACCGCACGGGGCAAAGCTATTGTTAATTTAATCGGAATTTCTCAAGATGAAAAGATAAGCGCTACTATTCCGGTCAAAGAATTTTCTTCAGATAAGTTTTTAATTATGGTCACTAAAAAAGGTTTAATTAAAAAGACAAATTTAGAGGAATTCTCTAATCCCCGTAGAACCGGAATCATCGCTTTGACTTTAGAAAAAGGAGATGAGTTAATAGGAGTTGAACTTACCGATGGGAAACAGGAGATCCTTTTGGCTTCCTCATTAGGTAAGGCAATCAGATTTCCGGAAAGCCAAGTCCGTCCTATGGGAAGAAATGCCAAGGGGATAAAGGGTATAAGTTTAGTAAAAAATGATGAAGTGGTGGGGATGGAGGTGATAAGCAAAGATAAAGATATTTTGACTATTTCCGAATTAGGTTTTGCCAAACGCACTGCTTCTAATCAATATCGTCTGCAGAGACGCGCGGGCAAAGGGATAATCAATATGAAAATTACTGACAAAAATGGCAAGGTAGTGGGGATAAAAGCAGTTTCGGATACGGATGAGATTATGGTAATTACCCAAAAAGGGATATTTTTAAGATGTTCGGTTAAAGACATCCGGCTTACTGGACGTTCTGCCCAAGGAGTAAGGTTAATAAAATTAGAAGATAAAGATAAAGTTGCTTCGGTTGCCCATGTAGTTAAGGAGGAAGAAGAATAAGTTAGTTCATAGTTGATGAATGATTCTATATTTGTATACGAACTATGAACTACGAATGATGAACTGAAAGTGTCCCCATCGTCTAGAGGCCTAGGACAAGGGCCTTTCGAGCCCTCGACACCGGTTCGAATCCGGTTGGGGACGCTTAAATTTTTTTAAAGATGTGTGGGATAATTGGTTATATTGGAGAAAAATCCGCTCAGCCGATTTTATTAAATGGACTTAAGCATCTTGAATATCGGGGATATGATAGTGCAGGATGTGCAGTATTTTTAGAACATAAACAGGCAATCTCTATACGCAAACTTGCAGGAAAAGTAAAAGATTTAGAAGAATTACTTAAAAGAAAACCACTAAGAGGTTCTTTAGGGATTGGTCATTGTCTTTCACCCGATACTTATGTATTTTTATCAGATGGAAGGATAAAAAAGATCGGCCAGTTAGATAATCAAGAAAGCGTTATTTCTATAGAGATAGGTTCTTTAAAGTATAGAGATTCTAATAAAATTAAAGTATTCCGTCATCCAAGCCCTCCGTTTCTTTATCAAGTTAAAACCCCTTATTTTAGTTTTAACGCTACAGATCAGCATAGAGTTTTTGTGGCTTCTACCCGCGGTGAAATTATGGAGAAAAAAATTGGAGAACTTAACGGTGAATTGTTAGCTATCCCACGCTACCTTTCTTTTAAAAACACTAAAAGTTTTTCCTTAAAAGATGTTTATATTGAGAGGCATTTTGTAATAACTCCCTTAGGAAGAGTTAAATTACGGACAGTCCGTAGGAAGAAAGGTTATACTTTAAAAAAGGTAGAAGAACTAACCGGTGTAAAGAAAAGATATCTTGAGAAAGTAGAAACCGGAAAGCAAGTTTCTATAGAAGAAGAGAGATTAAAAAAATTATTGAAATTATATAATCTTAAATTTTCTTTTCGTCTCTTTAAGGCCAAAAATTATATAACCAATGAATTACATTTACCCAAATTTAGCAACAATGAACTTATGCAGATATTGGGTTATTTTGTTGGTGATGGATATATCGCTGAACGGATGATTAGATTTAGGGAAAATAATTTAGAGATATGTAAGTTATATCAGAGACTTTTTAAGAAAGTATTTAATATAGATAGTGATCTTAAGAAAAGAAGAGGTTATTATGAATTTGTAATAAATAGCAAATTTTTAGTAGATTGGATGAAGATAAATTATCCGGATTTTGTAGTCCCAGGAAATAAAAAAGATCTTCCTGACTATTTTGGAGCATTACCTGAAACTCAAATTGCCCATTTCTTAAAAGGATTATTCGACGCAGAAGGAACCTTAGGAATAAAAGCAGGTCAGATTTCTTTGGTAATGACCAATAGACAAATAATTCAAAAAGTTCAAATTTTACTCCTTCGCTTTGGAATCCTTGCTACATTCCATAAGACTTCAAGGAAAGGTAATTGGAGTGATGTTTATAGATTAAGTATAAATGATAAAGAATCGATTAAGAATTTTAAAAATAAAATCGGTTTTTCCTGTCGAATTAAGCAGAGGAAATTAGAGATGTTAATTAGGAAAGGTAAGGATTTTAATTATAAATATTTTTCTTTTCCGATAAGGTTAGATGAGTTTTATTATAATTATTTAAAACCCTTAGGAATTAAAGGTTGTTGTAAAATGGGTTTAAAACCTCAAAAGACATATTTAACTAATTATCGATTAAAGAGAATACTTAAGTGGATTGAAAAAAACAAGCAATTTATTAAAAAGAAAGATAAACTTAAGATTTTAAGAGATAATGTGAAAAGATTTCTTAATTCAGGCCTTGTTTGGGTAAAACCAAAAATTAAAAAAATCCCTTCGGTTTCTAAATTCGTTTATGACTTAGAGGTCAATCCCGCCTCTAATTTTATCGGTAATGGGATAATCCAGCACAATTCCCGCTGGGCAACCCATGGCGAACCAAACCAAGTTAATGCTCATCCCCACTTAGATTGTAAAGGTGAGCTTGCCCTGGTTCATAATGGGATAATTGAAAATTATAAGGAATTAAGAGACCAGTTATTAAAAGAAGGACATAAATTTTTAAGTCAGACCGATACAGAGGTAATTGTGCATCTGATTGAGAAATTTTATCAGAATAGTTTGTCTTTAGAAGAAGCAGTACGTTTGGCAGTAAAGAAATTAAAAGGTTCCTTTGCTATTGGGGTTATATCTCAGCGAGAGCCAAGAAAAATTGTGGGAGCGCGTCTTCAAAGTCCTTTAATTGTGGGGATGGGTGAGAATGAGAATTTTTTGGCTTCAGATATCCCGGCGATTTTAGATTATACCAAAAAAGTAATATTTTTAGAAGAAAATGAGATAGTGGTTTTAGAGAAAGATAAGATTAAGATTACCGATTTTTCCGGCAAAATAATAAAAAGACAGCCTACTCAGATCCAGTGGAATATAGAAGAAGCAGAGAGACAGGGCTTTAAGCATTTTATGTTAAAGGAGATTAATGAACAACCAAGGATTATGGATGAGATTTTAAAACAGAGGATAAAAGAAGATGACATATTTTTTGAGGAATTAAAGATTGATAAAGAGGATTTCTTAAAGATAAAGAATATCTCTATTGTTGCCTGCGGTACTGCTTATCATGCGGGATTGGTGGGTAAGTATATTTTGGAAAGTTTATGCCAGATTCCGGTAAATGTAGAGGTTTCCAGTGAATTTAGATACCGTAATCTTGTGATTAATAAAGATACCTTGGTGATTGCCATAAGTCAATCTGGAGAAACCGCGGATACCTTGGCTTCAGTAAGAGAAGCAAAATCAAAAGGAGCGAAAATCCTTTCTATCTGCAATGTCTTGGGTTCAACTTTAACACGCGAATCCGATGGGCTAATCTATACGCATGCAGGTCCGGAGATAAGTGTAGCCTCAACTAAAGCCTATACCGCACAACTGCTTATTTTGTATCTTTTTGCTTTGTATCTGGCACAGTTAAAAGGGCTAATTCTTAAAGAAAAAATAAAAACCTATCTTAAGATATTAAAAGAGATACCCCAAAAACAAAATATTATCCTTTCGAATTTAAAGATTATTAAAGGGATTGCTAAAAAACATGCACACTTTGGTTCATTTTTATATTTGGGGAGAAATATAAATTATCCTTCGGCTTTAGAAGGGGCTTTAAAGTTAAAAGAAATTTCTTATATCCCTGCAGAAGGCTATCCTGCAGGTGAAATGAAACATGGACCAATTGCTTTAATTGATGAGTATCGGGCGGTAGTTTGTATTGTGCCTGAATCAGAGGTTTATGAGAAGATGCTTTCCAATATTCAGGAGATAAAAAGCAGAAGAGGAAAAATTATTGCTATTGCCAGCGAAGGTGATGAGAAGATAAAAGAATTAACCAAAGAGGTTATTTATATCCCTAAAATTGAGGCTTTTTTCTCCCCCCTTTTGGTAGCAGTACCTTTGCAACTTCTGGCTTACTATATTGCAGTAAAGAGAAACTGCGAGATAGATCAACCCCGGAATTTAGCCAAATCTGTAACTGTAGAATAATGCTTTATATTGTAGCCACACCTATTGGGAATTTAAAGGATATAACTTTGCGGGCTTTGGAGGTTTTAAAAAGCGTAGATTTAATTGCCTGTGAAGATACCCGGCATACAAAGATTCTATTAGAACATTACGGAATAAAGACTTCTACTGTCAGTTTCTATCAGTATAACCGAATAGTAAAAGCTCAATACCTCTTAAAACTTTTAAAGGAAGGAAAAGATATCGCTTTAGTTTCGGATGCCGGAACTCCCGGCATCCTTGATCCGGGTTATAACCTTATAAATTTAGCTATAAAAAATAATATTCCTATCACTGCTATCCCTGGTCCTTGCGCCTTAGTAGATGCGTTAGTCCTTTCGGGAAAACCCATGCATAATTTCTATTTTGCAGGATTTTTACCCAAAAAAAAGATTGCCCGTCAGAATAAGCTTAAGGCATTATTTAAACTCAATACCACCATTATCTTTTATGAATCCTGCCATAGAATTTTAGCTTCTTTAGAAGATGTTTTGGCTATTTTTGGGGATAGAGAAATAGTTTTAGCGCGCGAACTTACTAAAAAATTTGAAGAGATAAAACGGGCATCGGTATCTAAGATCCTTTCGGAATTAAAATCGAAAAAAATCCTTGGAGAATTCGTAGTAATAATTTAAAAATTTAGAGATATTTTAATTAGAATTCTTCTTTAGGTCGGGAGAAGAGATAGCCTTGGGCATAATCTATGCCTAAAGAGAGAAGAGATGTTTTTTCTTCTTCAGTTTCCACACCTTCTGCGATAGTAAAACTATTTAGTTTTTTTGCCAGATTCACGATTATCTCTACCAGGGTATTTTTGGTGCTATCTTTGTGGATATCGCGCACTAAAGAGATATCTATTTTTATAAATTTTGGTTTTAATTCTGCAATTGCTTTTAAACTGGCATAACCTTCGCCCACATCATCTATAGCGACTTCTAAACCCATTTTTTTAAAATCCAGAAGTATAGAGTATAATCGGTTAAAATCAGTAATCCAGGCGCGCTCAGTAATTTCTATACAGAGTTGTTCTGGTTTTATAGAGGAGTTTTTTAAGAAATTTAGGTTTTTAAAATAATCGAACTCAATAAAAACAGGATTTACATTTAAAAAGAGTAGTTTATCTTTTAGGAATTTTTCCGCTTTTTTTATAATCGTTTCCATAACTACCCTATCTAATTGTGAGAACATATTTTCCTGCTGGGCTAGGGAAAATAATCTTATGGGGTCTTCCAAGTCTGAATCCTTTGGGCCACGGGTAAATGCTTCATAACCTAATATATTTTGGTCTTTAAGAGAAACGATGGGTTGAAACAGGGCACGCAATTTTTTTTCTTCAATTATTTGGCGCAGTTCAGTTACCTTTTTTAGTCTTTGCTGGTTGGTTAAATCCGTCTTTAGAAAAAGTTTTGCCCGTATACGGGCAAGGATTTCCTCAAAGGGAGCAGTCTTACAGATATAGTCCTCTACTCCTAAATCAAAGGCTTCAATTTTATCTAAAGTAGCATCTTGGCAGGTAAGCATAATTACCGGGATATATTTTGTCTGGGGATTTTGTTTTATATTTTGGCATATCTGATGACCTTTTAAATCGGGTAAATTCAGATCTAAAAGCACCAGGTCCGGATGAAGTAGGTTTATTTTGTTGAGTCCTTCCGAACCACTGTAGGCACTTTCTATTTGAAAGCCCGCATTTTCCAAAAAGACCCGCATAGTCATCACAAAATCCGGCTCATCATCAATAATCAATATAAGTTTTTTAATCTCCATAACTTATATTATATCTTAAAATAAAAATCTTTCCAACATTTTCTCTTCAGCCGAAATATTTGCAATCTATATAGCGATGTGATAATATATAAATAAAAATGAAATTTATCAAAAATTTTATATCTATTTTAAAGAAAAATTGGCTTTTGGTTTTTATCTTACTTTCTGTATTTCTATTAGGTATCTATAGAATTAATCATTTAATTTGGTGGGATGAAATGTTGTCTCTATATATTGCCTTTCAGCCTCTTTCTTCTATTTGGAGTTTGAAAATTCATCCCAATGGTTTTTATTTTAACAAGTTGCCCCCTTTTTACGAGACAGTTTTGCATTTCTTATTAGTTTTTTCAGAAGAAAATTATGTGCTGATAGGTAGGTTATTTTCTATTTTTTTAACTATCGTTTCTTTAATTTTGATATTCTATATAGCAAAGTTTTTATTTGATAGAAAAGTAGGCATTATTGCTACATTCTTAGCCGCGTTTAATTATACCTATCTCTATCATTGTCGGTGGATAAAGTATACGCCTTTGCTTAATGTATTGACTCTTTTTTCTTTTTATCTATTTTTAAAAATGGTGAAAGAAAAAAGAGTATTTATCTGTTATTCGTTACCATTAGTTTGTATAAATACCTTAATTCTTTATACATTCTATTTTGGTATTTTTGTTATCTGGGTAGAATTTGTTTTGGCTATATTTATTTTGAGGGCAAAAAAGGATTTGCTTAAAGTATTTATATGGTTGTGTTGCCCACTTTTACTATTTATACCTTGGTTAAAGCACTTTATATATGATTGTTTTAAAGAAACTGCCCTTACTTCTTTTTTAGATAATACATTTTCTTGGAATAATTTTTTTAAATTTTTTTATTTAAGATTAAGTAAAGGCATATTTTATAATCCAATATTATTTTTCCTTTATTCTTTTATATTGATATGGGCATTAGGATATGGCATAAAAAAAATTATTCAAAAAGAAGAGAATGGGCAATGGGTTATCTCTTTATGTACAGTATTACTTTTGCCTATTGTGAGCATAAACCTTTTAACCTTAGCAGAATATCTTAAAGGTGACTGTATACGTGCAAGGTATTTCTTTAATTATATATTCTCCATTTTTATCTTGGGGGGAGTATTTTTTAGAAAGGTTAATTTTTTAAAGATATTTTTATTTTCTATCATTTGCATATTATCGGTACACTCCGCTTATAAATATCTTGTTTCCTCATCTCTTAGTGGTTATCCGGATTTAGAAAAGTTAGTTGATATTAGTCTGCAGATAAAAAACTTTCCCGTTTCTCAAAAAGAAAAGGTAGTAATTCATATAGAGGATCCGCTTTTAATTCCTACCTTTGTTTACTATTTTTATGGTCCGCGTTATATGCGCCTAGTTTGTGTTCCGCATCTTGCTAATAAAAAAGGAATGGATATCTTATCTGAGCTTAAGCCGAATTATAAAATATATTTTGATGTAGCAGGGATTAAAAAATACCATTTATTTAAAAGTATACCTGAATTTGTAAATGCGGATTATCTTATCCTCATTTACTCTACTTTTTTTGCTCATTATTTTGGGGGCGAGTGGCGTTTCCTTTATGAGAAAAAGCTTCAAGAATACAATCTCTTAGATAGAATAACTTTGTTAAAAAAAGATGCAGGTAATAACTTTATTTTAGAGATATATAAAGTAAATAAGCCCAATCAATAAAAATGGAAGACAAAAATAAAAAATATTGGCGTATCCGATATAGTTTAGCCATAGGAGAGATTATCTATCTTTTATTTCTTCTGTTTATATTTTTAAAAAGTGGTTTTTCTCAAACACTTAGCAATTATATACTCAAGCTAACCTCAATAAAGTCTTTTGGCGTGGCTATTTATCTTATGGTTATCTATCTTATCTATTTTATTTTGAATTTTCCTTTTTATTTTTATCAATCCTTTGTTTTAGAGCATAAGTTTTCTCTGTCTTGCGAGAGTTTTTCGGGCTGGCTTAAAGACCGCTTAAAAGAAGGTATTATCTTTTATATCATCAGTTTAATTTTAATAGAATTTCTTTATTTTAGTTTTGATTACAGTCCTTATTATTGGTGGATTTTGGTTTCGGTTTTTTGGGTTTTTCTAAGTATAATTTTAGCCAAGATTTTACCTACTATTATTATCCCTTTATTTTTTAAATATAAAAAACTTAATGATGAGGATTTAAGAAAAAGGATTTTAGAGCTGGCTTCAAAAATGAAAGTAAAAATCTTAGATATTTTTGAGATAGATTTAAGTAAAAAGACTAATAAAGCTAATGCGGGTTTTTTAGGTTTAGGCAAAACCAAACGCATCATTTTAGCGGATACCTTAAAAGATAAATATAGTCCCCAGGAGATAGAAGTAATCTTAGCCCATGAGTTTGCCCATTTTCGTTTTTTCCATCTTTGGAAAATTTTATTTTTAGAGGCGCTTTTTATCATACTCAATTTTTATCTTATTTTTAAAACTAAAGATTATTTTCTGAAATGGTATGGATTAAGTCTTAAAGATATCGGGGCTATGCCGATTATTTTTATTTATTTAATTTTTTGGGAAATTATTAGTTTACCTTTTAAGAATTTTATCAAAAGGATTTATGAAAGAAATGCAGATATATTTGCGCTTAAGATTACAGGTTTAAAGGAGGATTTTATTTCTCTGATGGAAAAACTTTCCCAACAGAATTTAGCAGACCGCCAGCCTCATCCCATAATAAAATTCTTTTTCTTTGACCATCCATCCCTTGAGGAAAGGATTAATTTGGCCAGAAATTTTAGATTATAATTTTTGCTCTAAAAAATTGTAGATAATTTTTGCAGCCTGCAGGGAGGCTTGAGGTGTTCCTAAAGATGATTTTATTTGCGAAAGGGATGCTTTTATACTTTTTATTTTTTCTTCATCGGTAATGGTTTCTGTTATATATTCTGCTATCCTTTTGGGTTTTATCTGGTATTGGATAAATTCCGGAATAATTTTTCTTTTTGCTACGATATTTACCATCCCGATATAGGGGACTTTTACCAATGGCCTTAAGATTAACCAGTTTATGAAGGATAATTTATAGATGATTACCATAGGGATATTTAAAAGAGCGGTTTCTAAAGTAGCGGTTCCTGCGCAGACAATGGCAAAATCCGAAATTGACAGTCCATCATAGGTAGCGTTAGAAATTATATATAAAGGTATTTTATATCCCTTTAGATAACTTTGATACAGTTCTTCATTTAACGAAGAAGGTTTTAGGATAAGAAATTTTACATCTTTTAGTTTTTCATAAATTAAAGCAGAGGTTTTAAGCATTAAAGGTAGATTAAACTTTACCTCATTTAAGCGCGAGCCAGGCAAAAGAGAAATAGTGTATTTTGTTAAAGGGAGCAAAAATTTTTTTAAAAAACTTTCTTTATCTAAAGAAGGTTTTACTATATCTAAAAGCGGATGGCCTACGCAGAGAGCATTTATGTTATATTTTTTATAAAATTCCTCTTCAAACTTAAACAGAACCAGCATTAAATCCACATTGTCTTTGATTTTTTTTATCCTATTTTTCCCCCAAGCCCAGACCTGGGGACTGATGTAATAAATTACCGGGATATTTCTTTTTTTAAGTTCTTCCGCCAACCTTAAATTAAAACCCGGATAATCTACAAGGATAGCCAATTGAGGGGATTTTTTTTCAATAAAATATAATGTTTTTTCAAATATATTTTTAAATTTTTTAAAATTTTTTATTACATCCCAAAATCCCACGGTTGCCATCTCTGTAAGGTCACAGATTAAATCCGCTCCTTCTTGGAGCATAAATTTTCCCCCTAAGCCAAAAAATTTAAGATCAGGGGAAATTTTTTTTAATTCTTTTATTAAATTTGCGGAATGTAAATCTGAGGAGACTTCTCCTGCAACGATCAGGATATTTTTTTCTGCCATATCTTTTTTTGAATCATTAAGGCCACTTTAAGGGCATCTTTGGCAATTTCTCCTGAGACTAAGGGTGTTTTTTTATAGGTGATACAGTCAAGGAAGGAAGCAATTTCTTTTTTTAAGGGTTCTTCTTTTTCTATAGGTAGGGGGTTTTTTACTATCGATGATTTTTTTCTTTTATAAATAAATGCCTCTTCATTTTTATAGTCTAAAGAGATATAGGCATCCTTTAAAAATATACGGATCTTTCTTACTATTTCATCGGAGATACGCGAGGCGGTGAGATTACAGATACAGCCATTTTTAAAACGGATCCGCGCATTGGCAATATCTTCAAATGGGGTTAAAACATTTGTTCCTACCGCATCAATATTTACTATTTCTGATTTTACTAATCCCAAGACGATATCTATATCGTGGATCATTAAATCCATCACTACCCCTACATCTAAGCCCCTTTTAGAAAAATAACTTAAACGGTGGCACTCAATAAAGCGCACATCTTTTACAAGTTTTACGGCTGCGCAAAATCCAGAGTTGAATCTTTCAATATGGCCTACCTGTAGGATAAGTTTATTTTTTTTGCTTAATTCAATGAGGTTATCTGCTTCTTTTAGATTTAAGACAAAAGGTTTTTCTACTAAGACATGGATATTTTGTTTTAAGAAATCGTAAGCAATCTCATAATGAAGTCGGGCAGGAACCGCAATGCTTACCGCCTCCACCAAAGGAAATAGTTTTTTATAGGAAAGATATCCTTTTACTCCCAGTTCTTTGCTTACAGTTTTAAGTCTTTGGGGGTTAATATCACATACCGCAACCAGATTAGCGTTTTCTAAGTTTTTGTATACTTTGGCATGTCGGGCTCCTAGATGACCTACCCCTACAACCGCTACATTTATTTTTCTCATATTAAAAATTATACCAAATCATAGACAAAAGGCAATTAATATGATATTATAAAATAAATAAAATTATTTTTTAAAAGGTTAAATATGCGTCAGTACTTAAAACTTTTAAAATTCCTTAAACCCTATACAGGGCTTTTTGTGTTAGCAACTGTTTTAATGCTATTTTCCAGTCTTTTTGATGGAATTTCTCTTTCTATGATTGTTCCCTTGGCGGATAAGGTTTTAACGGATAAAAAGATAATTATCCCTACAAAACTTCCCCCTTTTTTAGAGAGATTTATTCAAAATATAAATAATATCCCTCCTCATGTGCTTTTAAATATAATGGCGGTAGTTATTTTAATATTATTTTTTCTTAAAGGTATATTTGCATTTTTACAGAGCTATATAATGTCAGATATTGGTCAAAAGATTGTGCGGGATGTAAGAGTAAAACTCTATGCTAAACTTCAAGGGCTTTCTCTGGATTATTTTATCCGCACACGTGCGGGAGAAGTGGTCTCGCGGGTGCTTAATGATCCCGGTTATTTAGAGAACGCACTTTCCTATGCTTTAACTGATTTTATCTATGAAGGCTCAAAAGTTATTTTATTTGCTTTTCTGATTTTCTTTATCCATTTTCGTTTAGCACTTATCTCTTTGGTGATTTTGCCCTTGGTGAGTTTGCCTATTGTAAAAGTGGGTAAAATTTTAAGAAAACTTTCTAAGGCAAAACAGGAAAAGGCAGCGGATATAAATACAGTAGTTTTTGAGACAGTTTCCGGAGCAAGAATTGTAAAGGCATTTTGTCAAGAGAATTATGAGATAGAAAGGTTTAATAAGCAGATTCACACTTTTTATAAACTAACGATGAAGTCCATAAAACGCATCCTTTTATTAAGCCCTACCACAGAGTTTATCGGTGTATTAGCAGGGGTGTTTATTTTTCTTTGGGCAGGGAAAGAGGTGATTTTAGGTAAGATGTCTTTTGGGGTTTTTGGACTCTTTTTGGGGTCTTTGCTTTCGATGATAAGACCTTTTAAAAAAATAAGTGAAGCAAATGCTTTATTTCAGCAGGCATTGGCAGCAAATAAACGGATATATGAACTTTTAGAGCTTAGACCTACGGTGTGTGAAGTTTTAGAAGCAAAGGAACTGCCTCCTATAAAAAAAGAGATCGTTTTTGAAAATGTCTGGTTTAGTTATAACCATACCCCAGTTTTAAAGGATATAAATTTAAAGATTAAGATAGGAGAAATTGTAGCCATTGTCGGTGTTTCCGGAGCAGGGAAAAGTACGCTTTTAGATTTACTCTTGCGTTTTTATGACCCCCAGAAGGGCAGAATCCTTATCGATGGTTATGATATAAAAAATGTAACCTTAGCTTCTTTACGCAAACAGATAGGAATTGTAACTCAGGAGACAGTTCTTTTTAATGATACGATAAGGGCAAATATCCTTTATGGGAAACCCGATGCCACACAAAAAGAAATTGAAGAGGCAGCAGCCAAAGCAGATGCTTTGGATTTTATTAAAAAACTTCCTTTAGGTTTTGATACCGTTATCGGTGAACGCGGGACAACTCTTTCTGGAGGAGAAAGGCAGAGAATTGCCATTGCCCGGGCAATAATCAAAGATCCTCCTATTTTACTTTTAGACGAAGCTACTTCACAACTTGATTCTGAATCAGAAAGTATTGTTCAGAAAGCATTAGAAAAGGCTATGGTAGGTCGTACCGTATTGGTGGTTGCCCATCGGCTTTCTACGGTGCGTAATAGCAATCGCATAGTTGTTCTGGATAAAGGAAAAATCGTAGAAGAGGGTCCACATCAGCAACTTATCCAGAAGGATGGTTTGTATAGACGGCTATGCCTCGTTCAAGAACAGGGTTTAAAAATAAATTTGTATTAACTATAGACATAGGTAACACTCCTATATTTAACATAACTCTGTAACTTTTGCAAGGGAGTTAATCCACCAAGACCCATATGTGGTCTGTGATTATTAAATAGTTCATCGTATTTCTTTCG
>Ga0207433_10003012_pt1 | contig 33110 bp, 39 predicted proteins | sample YelNatPaOPGAMG01_FD_187559 | JGI IMG/M metagenome (GOLD analysis project Ga0207433, IMG submission 187559) | Hot spring thermophilic microbial communities from Obsidian Pool, Yellowstone National Park, USA - OP-RAMG-01 (SPAdes) (version 3) | ecosystem: Environmental > Aquatic > Thermal springs... | reverse complement strand
TCCTAACCTCAACATCATTTAACCCTAAATTCTGAGCACTTAATATGTAGGTTAGCTCCTCCCTAGGTGTAGGCATTAGTATGTAGAGGTCAAACTCCTGAGGTACGTAAGCTACCCTACCATCAATTAAGAACTCACCCCTAAGCTCACCACCGTAGACCTTAAGGGCTACCCCAGACATAACCCTCAACAACGTAGTCTTACCACTACCAGTCCTCCCAGTAATTACGACCCTCTCACTCCCTACACTTAAGTTAACCCCCTTCAACACCCACTCTTCGGATTCTGGGTACCTGTAAAACACTTCCTTAAATTCTATAAACGCCATATATAGTCAACCTTACTCATGAGCTCCTCAACAGCCCTCCTCTCAATAACACTTAAACCACAGTCATCTCTTAACGTATCCCCGTAATAGCTGTTAGCTATGAATAGTAACGGTAACTCCATAACCTTAAGCAGTAAGTTCAGGTCCCCAGTATGGAGATGTATTGATAAGTCGTTAATGACTAATACAGGTGTTGGGTTACTCATATACTCTCTTAAGGCATCCTCAGTTAACGACCTATTAATCCTGACATACTCCCATAACTCACTACAGTTCCTAGCCATTAACCTAGGAGCTCTCAACCCTTCAGGTCTTAAAACCCTAACCCTACTACATATCCTAACCCTACTACCAACACCTCCGTAGTCTGGTGCGAAGTCTAGGACTGTTATCTTATCCTCACCACATAGCCTAGCAAGTACATCAACTAACCTACTAGTTAGTGTGGTCTTACCCCTCCTAACATCACCGACTATGAGCACCTTAAAAGATTTTAACACGTTTAAGCACCTTTAAAACTGTAAAACCTATTAAAGTACCTATTAAAGTACTTACTAACCAACCAACCCATATAATTGTTAGAGTTGCTAACCACCTCTCATAATGACCCGTAAATGGTGTGAAGACGTATAAGGCTATTAAGAAGCCTATACCGGCAGTACCTACAGGCTCTACAAAAGCGGCGTACTCGGTAGGTAGTCTATACCTCCTAAGTATCAACGCTGTTAAACCTACTAGGAGAGCTCCTGGGATACTCCCTGGGAAAGCATATATAGTACCTAAACCCAACATATTCCTAACAAGGCTTACTAGGATAGCTACGGCTGTAGCCCACCAAGGACCTAGTAAGACACCGCATAAGACGTTAGTCATGTGTTGCCAAGGTAATGCCTTAGTAGGTCCTACAGGTATGAATATAGGTGAGAGAGCTATAGTTAAGGCTGAGAACATCAACGCCAACGCTAACTTCCTCTCAAAACCTAGTCGAACCTCCATTGTAAGACCCGGGAAGGAATAGTCATTGAATTAATAAGTCTAAGATAACTGAGTTATACTGTGGTTGTACCCCGCCAGACTAACCACCAATCATCTTCATAACCCTTAAGGGTTCTCCAGTGGTGTGTGATGGCGGGGCCAAGTAATTAACTCCTTCAACACTAATAAGTTTAGCTTTAATTAATCAGTAGGTAGTACCCATAAATATATACAACTTCAAAACAACTCCTAACGTATTAGATAAGGTGTTGATATACATAGCTAAGACCGTATTCTACGTATATGCATTCATATGGTTACTTAAGAGACGGAGAGTTGGTAGCGTTGGTGAGGTCTTAAATATATTCTACCTAGACTTCCTAAGAATTAAGAGGAGTGATGTTGAGGTACTCAGAATTAATATGTACGAGGTAGTAACTAAGTGTAGGAATCCATGCCCTATACTAACCCTAGCTATGAAGTTAAGGTTGGATACTAGATACGTATGTAGGGAGGTTTCAGAACCAGTATGTAGGTATGTGTTAAGGAGGTTAAACCCTAACCTAGTGTTTGAGAGGGACTACAGTAGTATAAGGCCTTATAGTGATGGTTGCGTAGAGAGGATTAGTATTAAGGTATAAAGATTTAATCAACGTGATTTAGTATTCCTCGGTGGTCTTACGTACAGGTATGAGGTCCCGAAGTACTTAATGATTGATGTTGTAGCTACTTCTAAGGAGTTGATAGACTACATACGTAGTTACGTTGGTAGCGTAGGTGTTAGGGGTGTTGTGTTAGGTGTTAGTGGTGGTACTGACTCAGCTACTACAGCAGCATTAGCTGTTAAGGCCTTAGGTCCTGAGAGGGTTTATGCTTTGATACTGCCTGATAAGGAGAATGAGGAGGAGGACATCAGGGATGCTGAGTTAGTCACTAAGGTATTAGGGTTGAGGAATGTTGAGTACATAGACATTACAGGTATTGTTGAGTCCTTCCTTAAAGCATTAAAAACAGATTATGATGGAGCTCCTAAAATACCTAAAGGTAATATCAAGGCTAGGGTTAGGATGGTAATCCTCTACTACTACGCAAACATACGTAACTTACTAGTTGTAGGTTCTAGCGATCGTAGTGAGTACTTACTAGGCTTCTTCACTAAGTGGGGTGATGGGGCAGCTGATATATACCCACTAATAAACCTCTACAAAACACAGGTTAGGTTATTAGCTGAGTACTTAGGGATTCCTGAGAAGATAGCTTGGAAACCTAGTAGTCCAGGGTTCTGGAGAGGTCATAAAGCTAGGGATGAGTTAGGTGCTGATTACGACGTAATAGATAAGGTACTCTACCACTTAATAGATTTGAGGTTAAATCCTGTAGAGACCGCTAAGAGGGTTGGAGTACCTCTAGAGTTAGTGTATGGTATACTTAGACGTGTTGAGAGTACTGAACATAAGAGGAGATTTATCCAGTTCCCACCAAAACCTACGTATATCGTTTAAGAAGTCCTGTATAGTTCAGGACGTCTAAGCTTAAGCGTAGGTATTAACCTCCGAACCTCATCAACAACGTCTAAATCTATAGTTACCTCCCTATACTTCTCACCAACACCTAAATCAGTGACTACAACCCCTAAAGGATCTACTACTAAAGACCTACCGCTAAAGTGCTGACTGTATTGAGCAGCTATAACTACGTAGAGTGTGTTCTCAATAGCTCTAGCTTTAGCTAGAGTCGATAGAGTCTCCTCCTTCAAAGACCCGCTATACCATGCAGCAGGTATGAATATGACTTCAGCACCTTCTAAAGCTAATGTACGGATGACTTCCGGGAACCTCAACTCAAAACATACTGCAACACCAACTCCAACACCCTTAACATCAACCACCTTAGATAGTTCATTACCTGGTAGTAGTACTTCAGACTCTCTATAGTTGTAAGCATCAAATAAGTGTGTCTTCCTGTAAGCATATATTAACCCCTTGTCAGGACTTACAAGTACTGTGGTGTTGTATGTCTTTGGAGGTTTACCACTCCTCTCAACTAACGTACCTAATATATAGGTGCTATACTCTGAGGCTAACTTCTTAAGGAATCCTACGTACGGTCCGTTCAAATCCTCAGCTAGTGTGTATACTTCCTCAGGTTTAAGACCTGTAATATCGAATAGTGAGTACTCAGGGAATACAACTATATCAGCTCTATCAATCCTAAGTAAGTTACTTATCCTACGTATATTGACTTCCTTATCCTTAGTAGCTCCGAACTGAAGTATCCCTACGTTAAATTCCCTCAATGACTAACACCTCTAACTATTAGGTAAGACCTTAACCCTATATCTAAACTCTAACTTCCTACCTAGTATTGGGTCAACTAACTCATACCTAAATGAGTCTCCGAAGACTACCTTCCCAGTCTTTAGAGGTACTGTACCTGAGAACAACACTAACCCATCTGCTTCAATACCTAACCACTCTACAGTAAGTCTTACTAATTCCTCAGGCCTTCTAATACTACTTAACGATGCTTCCTGATATAGGATTTCACTACCTTCATAAGTAGTATAACTCCTAATGACTAATTCATCCCAATGATCCTTCACATCTCCATACCTCCACACATCATATGGTATGACCTTAGGATACATCTGCTTACTCTTTAAGATATTAACCCTCTCAACATCTCTATCAGTATGGTCACTACCGACAGTAACGTATACGATCTTACCGTCCCTCACGAAGACTACGTACTCAACCTCCCCACTACTCATACTATCAACAACTTCAACCTCACCACAACTCTGTAGTAAGTACTTAGAGACTAAGTAGAACATAGGCACCTTAGGCGGTTTAGGAACGCCTAACCTCTCTAACTCTTCAATATGTTTAAGTACTGTAGCTTCATCCCTACTACTATAGCCTGTAAGGACTAAATAATTAACTTTAAAGTCATCAAATGTTAATGAATTATCAACACCTAATACTCTAACCTTAAAAAACACTGGACCCCCTTAAACCCTTAGTTAGGAAGTATTTAAGTCTTAAGACTAACTCCAGAGACTAACTTCCTCAGTAAGAACATCTTACAAATATCTTCTAATGCCTCAATAGCGTTTAACGCCTTAAATATATCGTTACTTACTGAGACTACACCATGGCCTTGAAGAACTACTACAGGACATTTACTAACAGCATCTCTAACAGCGTTAGCTAACTCTTCAGACCCTGGTGGGTACCTACCTACAACCTCAACACACGGTATAGATACTTTAGACTCTACATAAACACCTAAGTCAATACCTACACCTAAATCATATACTAAAGTAGTTATCGGACTATGAGCATGTACTACAGCCCTAACCCAATCATAACTCCTATAAATACTTAAATGCATCTTAGACTCAATAGAAGGCCTAGACCTACCAACCCAACTACCATCTAGATACATCAACACGATATCATCAGGTCTCAACATATGCTTAGGTTCTTTAGAAGGTGTTATCCATATATAATCACCACTACCCCTAATACTAGCATTACCACCTAAAACATTAAGTAAACCCCTATCATGTAAAACCTTCATAACACTACACAGCACTTCCCTAGGATCCAACCTACGAACACCTAAGTATTAGAATTAGTTAGATTAATAAGTGTTTTAACTAGTACTTATCAGGTGTTAATTATGAGTAAAGTATTGAGTAAATACGTAATTGTAGGGATTATAGTTGTAGTGGTTCTAGCGTCAGTGGTAGCATATATGTCACTTCCTAAAACAACAACACCTCAGATAACTCATGTGAGGTTCTTAGCAGGGGTTTCAGGTGGTGGTGGTTATCAATTCGGTACAGCATTAATTAAGATCTGGCAGGAGAAGATCCCTGGTGTGACATTCACGTTAGAAGCTACTCAAGGATTTATAGATAATGCTAAGAAGATGTTCGCTGGTGTTGGTGAGTTAGGTGTTGTTCCGGCTGATGAGGCATTAAAGATCTTGAGTAATACCCCACCGTACAATACATCAGGATATAAGTTATACTCGGTATTCCCGTTATTACCGCTGACGTATTTCCACGTGTTAGTACCTGCAGACTCACCGATAAAGTCATTCTCAGACCTTAACGGTAAGAGGGTCAACATATTAACTAGGGGGTCATTGACTGAGCAATTAGCTGTTCAGATATTCAGCATATTAGGTATAAGTATAGTGCCTACATACCTAACACATACTGATGCCGCTATAGCATTATCTAAAGGTGAAATAGATGCAGCTGCAACAACAACGTTTGCATCACAGTATAAGGAATTAGCACTAACTAAGAAGTTAAGAGTACTATCATTAACCGATGAGGAAGTTAATAAACTTAAGAAGGCATTACCTTACCTTAGCTTTGAGGTGTTTGATTTCGGAACCCAGTATGAGGGGTGTGGTAAGGCTTTAGTCCCGATCTCGTGGACTTTAGTAGTTGCTAGGGCGGACTTGCCTGAAGACTTCGTATATAGGCTTGTTAAGACAGTCTATGAGAACTTAGGCAATATTTCAGCAACTTACCCGGCAGCTAAAGAGTTAACACCTGAGTTAGTGTTAAAGGCTCCATTACCATTACATCCAGGTGTTATTAAGTACTATAACGAGAGAGGTATTAAAGTACCTGATGAATTGAGGCCTAAAACCTAGTGATTTCAAACATTATATCTCCTTATTAAATTATAAATCAAATATATGAATAACGTTTATAAACGTTTTTTAGTAGTTATAAAGGATTTACGATGCCTACATATACTTCAAATATCTTAGAAAGTATAAGCAGATACGTAGCGCTAATCTATGGGTTAATATTCCTATATAGTTTCATAACATATCCCTTCGATCCATTCCTACAAAATAGTTTATTCCTTCAGATGGTGTTTATATTAGCGTTCTTCAAGCTTATGAGGAGGGTTTCTAAGGGGTATCTAAGGGTCCTCCTCTTAATCTTTATGATAGTTTCTGTCATACCGGTTTTCTACATATCATTTAACTATGTTGAAGTTGCCTATAAAGCTGGAATACCTAATCAGATAGAGTTTGTGTTTGGGTTACTCACCGTAAGCTTCATAGTAGTTCTTACATGGGTGTTCACAGGTAAGGTATTAGCATTAACAACGTTAGTGTTCATAGCATACGCATACTTAGGTAAGTATATACCTGGTCTATGGGGTCATGGTGGTTATCCATTAGATATGCTCATAGGTTATTTCTACATGACTCGTGAGGGATTATGGAGTTTACCGCTGAATATAGCTTCTACATACGTTATAGCATTTAATATCTTAGGATCTATGCTTAGTAAGATTAAGGCAACTAAGTTGATCATGGATGCCCTCTCACCTATGTCTAAGATTAAGGGAGGTCCTGGGTTAACTGTCGTTATGAGTAATATGTTATTAGGTATGGTTTCTGGTAGCGCCCCTGAGAATGCTGCGATAACAGGTACAGCTTTCGCACCTATTTTGAAGGAGTATGGTTATACACCTGAGAAGTCTGCTGCTATCGTAGCTTCAGCAGCTGCAGGAGCACTTATAATGCCTCCTGTTCTAGGGGCTGCTGCATTTATTATGGCTGACTTACTAGGCATACCGTATAGGGATATAGTTATTGCGGCATTCCTACCTGGAGTGTTATACTTTACTGCCTTAATGATATATGTATACTTAGACTCGTCTTCAAGTATAGCTAGGGGTTTAATTAGAGAGTATAAACCATTAAGTGTTAGTGTAAGTAGTTTATTAAGGGATTACGCACATACCTTAATACCCTTAGTTGTAGTAGTTTATTACATATTAGCTGGGTACTCACCCTTTAGAGCAGCTATGTACGGTATTATAGCGTCTATAGTTGTATCATTTATCAGGAGGTTAACCAGGATTAGTTTAAAAGATATTGTTGAGGCTGTGTATGAGGCTATGAGTAGGGTTGTGTCTCTAGGTATAGCTATAGCGTCAGCATCACTGATATATTCTGTCGTGATGATGACTGGATTAGGTGTTAAGCTGTCCTTAATTATTGATGTCCTCTCAGCTGGTAATCTAGTGTTAGTTCTTATACTGATAATGCTCTCATGCATAGTATTAGGCTTTGGGTTACCGGCAACTGTAGCTTACTTAATAGTAGCTATAACGTTAGTTCCAGCAGTAGTTAATTTAGGGATCCCTCCATTAGTAGCTCATATGTTCATATTCTACTTCTCAACATTCTCAACCATAACACCACCAGTAGCTTTAGCCCTCTATACAGCATGTGCGGTATTTAACTCAGATATTATGAAGTCAGGTATTAACGCTATTAAAATGGCGTTACCAGCATTTATAACGCCATATATATTCGTGTTTAGACAATCTCTCCTACTCTTAGGAGATAACATCTATGAAGGTTTAGCCGCATTTTTAATAACGCTTTTAGCTTTTCTTAATGTCTCAGCATCTCTTACAGGCTACTTAATAAGGCATCTACAATATTATATGAGGATTCTATACGGGTTGTCAGCAGCCCTACTTATAATACCTAACTACATCATTAATGTGGTTGGTATAGCTACTACGTTAGTTACTACTACATACTTAGTCATATCTGCTAGGAAGTTTAAAGTTCATTAACATTATATTTTTAAAATCCAACATCCATTATATAAGGGTGTACTGTATGGCCTCGAAAAGACCTTATAATATACTTGAATGTAGTTATGTAGAGGTTCAAGAATGGCTTAAGGAGACAGATGTCATTCTAATACCTATAGGTAGTTGTGAGAAGCACGGACCTCACATACCTTTAGGTACTGATAGCTTCATAACTATGGCTGTTGTTGAGAAAGCAGCTGAAAAGGCTAACGTCCCTCACACACCGTTAGTCCCATTCGGTTACTCACCACATCATATGGGTGAGATGGGTAAGGGTTATGGAAGTATAACGCTTAGGGGTAGGACGTTTAGGTATTTAATATATGATATAGCTTTAAGCCTCATATATCACGGATTCAATAAGTTAGTCTTCGTCTCTCATCACGGTTCGAATACTAAGGTGATGGATGATGTGTTAAGAGCTATTCGTTATAAGACTGGGGCGTTACCTGTATGGTATAAGACACCTACGGAACGTGATATAAAGTTAATTAAGGATCTCCTTAAATCACCTCCTGAAGAAGCGCCTGGATGGCATTCAGGGGAGGAGGAGACCTCAGTACTTATGTATTATAGGCCTGACTTAGTTAAGATGGAGCGTGCACAGCCGAGAAGTATTCACGCTCCTAGATGGTTAGGTGAGAAGTTCATTAAGACTGACGGCACACCTACTATAGAGTTCATGGGTAGTGAGAACATATGGATTCCTCTAGAACATCACGAGTATAGTGATAATGCTACTATAGGTAATCCATTCGTATCAAGTCCTGAGACTGGTAGGGCTATAGTTGAGAGGATATCAACTCATTTAGCTGAGTTTGTTAAGGAGCTTAAAAAAGTTAATGTGCAGGTGTACTATAGGGAGTTTAAGGAGAGGGCATTCTAAAGGTATTACTTTTATGAGTAAGTTAGTAGCTATATTAGCTACCCTCGATACTAAAGGCCCTGAAGCACTTTTTCTAAAGGAGTTAATCATTTCAGCTGGTTTAGACGCGTTAGTCATAGATTTAAGCATACTTAATGAACCTTTAGTAAAACCTGACGTATCTAGGGATGATGTGTTAAGGGAGTTGTCCTTAGATCCTAGAGAATTCTTAAGTAAGGTACGTGATGGTAGGTTAAGACGTGATGAAGCTATAAGACTTATGGGTTTAGGTGCTGGTAAGATACTTGTTAAATTTATTAAAGACCTTGGTGGTGTTATTGGTATAGGCGGTAATCAGGGTACGGCGGCAGCATCTATAGCTATGAAGGTATTACCTATAGGTATCCCTAAAATCATAGTATCTACGGTAGCTTCAGGTAATATAAGACCGTATGTAGAGTATAAGGATATAATGATTATGTTTTCAGTAGCTGACTTAGAGTTCGGACCGAATACTATATCTAAGTTAGTACTAACTAATGCTGTTAATGCTATGATAGGTATGGTTAAGGGGTTTAAAGGTTTAGATATTGATAGGAGTGTTAAGAGGGTTGCAATAACCACACTAGGATCTACTGGTGGGCTTACTAGACAATGTGTTAACCACCTTAAGAAATTAGGTTTTGAACCTATAGTGTTTCACGCGTCAGGTGCTGGTGGTTCAGCTATGGAGGAGTTAATTGAGGCAGGGTTCTTTACAGCAGTTCTAGACCTAAATCTACATGAATTAGTTGGTGAGGTTATACCTGACGACATCTACAAACCTATGAAGAGTAGGTTAGTTAATGTGTTAAGGATGGAAATACCTGTAATAATAACACCTGGAAGTATTAACTACTTAGTATTTGGACCTCCGGACACTATACCACCTAAGTACCTAGGTAGGAAAACACACTACCATAATCCATATAACACAAATGTTAGGCTTTCAAGAGAGGAATTACTTAGAGTTGCTGAGAACTTATGTAGTAAATTCTACAATTCCAGAGGGAGGGTTAGAGCTAAGATAGTGTTACCGTTAGGAGGATTCTCAGTATTGGATATGCCTGGAGGACCTCTTTACGAACCTGACGATGATGCTGAGTTCATAAACTATGTAGTAAGATCCTTAAGCGGCTTAACAGAGATATCAAGGGTTAACGCTAACATAAATAGTAGTGAAGTTGCTTATGAAGTTTTAACTTCATTTAAATCTATACTTAACATCTAAGCATTTAATCTATTGATATTAATAAATATAAAAGTATTTTAGGGTTTAACGACGAATAATTCAGAGGTGATTTAAAATTAATGGTAAGATGAAAGCCTTAGTTATCTATAAACCTAACGATTTAAGGGTTGAGGAGGTAGATATCCCTAAAATCAAAGATGATGAAGTTCTTGTAAAGGTTGAAGCTGTAGGTATCTGCGGATCTGATATAGAGATAAAGAATGGGACATACCCTGACTATATAGCATACCCTATAATACCTGGTCATGAGACTGCAGGAACTGTTGTTGAGGTTGGTAAGAATGTGTTCGGGCTTAAGGTAGGTGATAGAGTAGCTATAGAACCACACGCTGGTTGTGGTCAGTGTAGGAATTGTAAGGTAGGTTATTACTCATACTGTGTGAATTACGGAAAACCCGGGCATAGGACTTTAGGTTTTACCGTGAATGGGGGATTTGCTGAGTATGTAGCAGCACCTGCTAGGAACTGCCATAAGTTACCGAGTAATTTAAGTTTTGAAGAGGGTGCTATGGCTGTCTCAGCAGGTACTTCAATGTTCGGCTTAATGGAGATAGGTGTTGATGCAGGGGAATTTATAGTGGTTATAGGTCCAGGCCCTATAGGTTTAACCTCATTAGCGTTGGTTAAAGCTTTAGGTGCTGGTACTACAGTGATGGTCGGTACTAGATGGTCTAGGCTTAACTTAGCTAAGGAGTTAGGTGCTGATGTACTAGTTAATATTAGGGAGGGTCAGGACCCGGTTAAGGTAGTTTTAGAGTTGACTGATGGGTTAGGTGCTGACTTAGTAATAAATACTACGCCATCACCTGAATCAGTAGCTCAGAGTGTTAAGATGTTGAGGAGGGGAGGTAGGCTGTTAATGCTTGGTATAACTTGGGAACCTACACCATTAGTACTTGGTGAGATAGTTGTTAAGGGGATAACTATTAAGGGTACTAGGGGTGAGGCTCGTAACGCGTTAGACCGTGTGATTAGTTTAGCATCAAGTGGTAAGATAGATCTGAAGAAGATAATTACTAATGTATTCCCATTAAGTGAAGTTATACATGCGTTTGAAGTGTTTGAGAAACGTATAGGTGATCCAGTGAAGGTTGTTGTGAAGCCGTAGTAGGTGGTGCTGGCTTGAGGATTTCAGATGTTGATGTAGTACCGCTTAAGATTAAGTTAAGACTTCCCTATAAGAGTGCTAAGAAGGGTGAGGTTATAGGACAGCAATATCTGGAGACCTTAATTGTTAAGGTCCGTACAGATGATGGTTTAGTAGGTTATGGTGAGATACCTTCAATACCTAGGATGTTTGAGACTGTTGAGGTTTTATCAAACCTAATTAATAGTAGGGTTAAGGGTTTAGTTGTTGGTGAAGATGTATTTAATGTTGTAGAGGTTATTAATAAGGTATGTAGGAAGTTTAAGGTTCCTGACTTAATAGTTGCGAGTATTGATATAGCTCTTCACGACCTCATATGTAAGTACTTAGGTATACCACTCTATAAATTACTTGGGGGTAGGATTAGTGGTAAGGTAGCTAAACCATCATCGTTAATACCTCTACTCCCGCCTGAGGAGGCAGCATTAGTTGCTGAAGATTATGTAAAGAATGGTGTGACTGTACTTAAGATGAAGGTAGGTGATGAACCATCACTAGATATTGAGAGGGTTAGACGTATTAGGGAGTTAGTAGGTGATAAGTTAATACTTAACTTAGATGTTGGTGAGAGCTGGGGTACTGCTAAGAAGGCTTTAAAGATTATAAAGAGTTTAGAGAGGTATTGGGTTGACTTCATAGAACAACCAGTACTAGCTCACGATATAGATGGGTTGAAGGAGGTAACTAGGAATACAGATATAACCATAGTTGCTGATGAGAGTGTACGTCCAGAGTTCATAATGAAGATAGTTTATGAGAAAGCTGCAGATATGATAGCGTTAAAACCGTTAAACCACGGAATAATAACTAGTAGGAAATACGCGCTAATAGCTAATGAAGGGGGGCTAGAATGTAATATAGGGACATACGTAGCACAGACAGGAATTCTAGACGCTGTAGGACTACACCTCTACTTCTCAACACCGAACATAACAGTAAGTGAAGTAGGTAGATCACTACTACTACTAGAGAACAACCCAGCAATAGGTATCAAAATAGAGAATGGAGTCCTAGAAGTATTTAACGAACCAGGCCTCGGCGTTAAAGTAACAGTATAATGCTTAAGTCACAAACCATACCTTAAGTCCCCTCTTTACACACAACCCACTTAATCTTTAACCTACATCAATCACTATAAAATAATAATCTAATCCTTAGTGTACTAAGTAAATTTAAGAAACTATTAATTCGTTAGTAGAGGTAATTAAGGGCCCGTAGCTCAGCCAGGATAGAGCGCCGGCCTCCGGAGCCGGAGGACCCGGGTTCAAATCCCGGCGGGCCCGTAATTCTCTCAACAACTGAAACTGTAGGTAGAAGTACTTTAAGAATTACCTGTTGACTTAAACCGTTATTAAAAGTTCATACATTACTGTAACTAATTAATTTATAGTTATTTATGAAGACTAGGCTAATTGAATTTATGAATATCTATCAAGAGATATTTTCTCACATTGTGAAGAGGTGGTAATTTCCCTCGAGTATCTTCTTATTTCATAATCTCCTGGTTGGTAATTACGTTTCCCTTGTTATGGATTGATAATGAGTTATTAATGTTTGGTGTGGTAAGCTTGTGAGAAAATTTATTAGTTTTAGTGTGGAATTTAGTTCCGGTTCGGAATTGTGGGGTTATTTGACCTTCGGCCTAAGAGTAGGAGGGAGGATTTATTTGATAGGGAGAGGGAGTTAAGTGAGCTTTATAGAGGTGTTGAGCGTGGGTATCCTGTTGTATTAGTTCTTGGTGTTAGGAGGATTGGTAAGACTAGTATATTGAGGGTTTTCTTGAATGAGGCGGATGGTGTTTATATTGATATGAGGGGTATTGTTAGGAGGAGTGACCTTGAGGTTAGGTTGACAGATTCTCTTACTTCATCTTTAGGTAGGTTAAGACGTTTTCTTGAGGGGATTCGTGGTGTGGAGATTTCTGGGTTGTCATTAGAGATTAGGTGGAGGGGGAGGGATTCAGTGAGTCTAGCTGGGCTCTTAACTGAGGTGAATAGGAAGGGAGGTTTGTGGTGGTGTTAGATGGGGTTCAATCTGTTAGGCCGCGTTTCCCCGCTAACGGTACTTGATGTTATCTGTGAATACTTGTATTTCCGTTAGCGGGGTTGGGCCTCGGTGTAGGTTCATTAGCTTCACCCACACTTCATGGGCCCCAGTCGAGCCTAACGCCATGAGGCTCCCATCTGTGTTTAGGTACTTTAACCTAATGTTTATTGCCCCTACGACATCTCTTTCAAGGATTCTTCTACTTATTTTTGCTATCCTAAGAATTATCTTTAATACCTTTACTCTCTTGAGTCCCTTCACCGCAGTGCGGATCATTAGGGGCTTAAACCTCCTAATCCTCCTACCTGTGAATGGGTCTTTAGATGATGTCCCTCTTTCAGATACCTTCACTACATGTATGGGCTTCTCATCGAGTATCTCAATCAACTTCTTAACACTCCACTGATGAATCCTATGCCTTAGCTTACTGTTAGCATCCTCTTCCATCCTCTCCTTAGCCTTCTCATTAATATTACCAACCACTACAACAGCGCTGTTTTCGATAGCAAGATTCTCTACGAACTTAGCTGTCTTCCTCAACACATCGAGCTTTCTCTCACCCTCACGAAGCTTCCTAAACTTCTTCCTAACCTCCCTAACCTTAGCTGATTTACCTCGTGTTATACTCTTCCTTCTCTCAGAGTAGGCGATAACAATTCTCCCAAGACCAGTCTCAACTCTGTAGATATCTGTAAGAGAGCTGTTCTTAAATGCTGCAACAGTAACGTTATTTTCGTTAACATCTACGGCAACAACATTCCTAGGATTACAATTAACATCAAAGTCCTTGGCAAAGGTCAGATATACCGCAATCTTTCTTCCCAAAAGCTTAAACCTCAATTCACTAGCTAGTCTCCAGCCACTGTAGAGATACTTACGTAGCTGTTTGTGGTTTCTGTAGTGGAGTTCTACCCAGCCCCTATGAGTCCTCAACTCAATGGCTCCGTCTTCTAGCCTCCAGTCCTGTGAATCTGAGTATGTTATTGTCACTCTCCTAACCTCTGGTTTATCCTTGTACGCCCTACCCTTCTTCTTCGCCTCTCTAAACGACTTTGCTCTCCTAGTAGCATCTCTGTAGGCACCCTTAATCACCCTAGTCGGTAGCCACGGGTACCTCTCCCTAAACTTCTTGTAGAAGACCCCGTGTAGTGTCTCCTGGGATGCCTTGTACTTAACTGCATACTCGACCATCTCCACGAGCATCTCCCTGTAAGCACTCTCTATCTCTTTGAGAGCCCTCCTAACGTGTTTGTTTGCGTAGCACTCAAGGACAACAGTCCTAGTTAGGGTCTTTGACAGCTTCTCCAATACAGCTCACCACCTCTTTGTACTGCTTAGACCTCTTGCTGTAAATCCTAGAGGCGAAAGAGGTTACTATCTCTATGAAGTCTTCTACAAGTTCTTGAACATAGTCCTTTGACTCCTCCTGAAAAGCTACGTAAACATCTACTCCAAGTGTATTGAATAGGGTCTTGAGGTATTCAAAGCCGAACCTGGTTAATCTATCTCTGTATGCAATCACTACTGCCTGTACCTCTTTCCTTTTAGCCATCTCAATAAGCTTTCTCAACCCCCTCCTATCCTCATTCAAACCACTAGCAATATCTGTAACAACAACGTATTCAGCGTTTGGGAGGTTCTTATAGACCCAGAGCTTCAAAGCCTCAACCTGTCTCTCCAAATCATCTCTCTGAGTGTCTGAGGAGACTCTAGCATATATAGCTACACGTCTAACCCTCTGAACACCCTTAAGAAGTCTCTCAACCTCGCTGTAAGGGATTCTCCACTTACCGTGGACGCTATAAGCAACAATCCTCCCACTCTTAACCCAGCTAATCACAGTACTCCTAGACACACCAATAATTCTAACAAACTCCCTAGTCGTTAAATACAGCTCACTCAACGTCCTGTATCAAGTACTTACAACTGTTTACAGCTATTTAAACCTATCTTCAGCTCTGTAACAGCCTTTATCTGCGGAGTTAAGGAATTTAATAGCTTATACCTACGATAACCTTGAAAACGTTACATTCATCCTCGCAGGTTCTGAGGTTGGGTTGTTAAGAGACTTTCTAGGTTATGAAGAACCAGAGTCATCTCTCTACGGGAGGGCAGTGTATGAGGTAGTGGTTGAGAGGTTTAGTAAGGAGGAATCTAGGGAGTTCTTAATGAGAGGGTTTAGAGAGGAAGGTGTATCACCCCCACCAGAAGTAGTAGATGAGGCAGTAAACTTCTTCGACGGTGTTATAGGTTGGCTTGTATTGTTTGGTAGGAGATATGTTGATGGATTTAGAGACGTAGGTATTGTTAGGAATATGGCGGTGGAGTTAGCTGTAGGGGAGTTAAGTAAGTTAAGCCCTAGGGAGAGGATGGTGCTTAAAGCAGTAGCTAGTGGTTGTAGGTCATGGAGTCAAGTACGTAGATTCATAACTGAGAAATACGGTCTAACAATCCCTAACGCCACACTAACAAGACTAATAAATAAACTAGAAAAACTAAGCATAATTAAAAACTACGACTTCCAGGACCCAGTATATAGAGAGGCAGCTAAGAAAATCACTTAAAATCATAAGTAGGACTAAATAAAACTCAAACAATCTCCCAATAATTATAGGCAGTAGAAGATGTCTGAATACTCAATAATGTTATAAAGGATTAATAAGATAAGATGTGAATAACATTTAATTTCATCTTCACCTTAAAGAATATGTCAATTAACCTTAAACCAATACATATCACCTCTACTCATAACTCAAAGACCAGTATTAACCTATAGGTATCACTGATTTAAATCGATATATGATGTTGAAGTATGTTCAGATTATCTAATAATGGAAGTTTTAATGTAGATGGAAAGCAGTATTACCTCTATTCACTCTCCCTAAACTTATCCTCATTAGTAAACTTCCATATACCTCTCCGTGGGTGGATTATTTGGATACCGAGCTCTTCAGCTAAGTAATCACTAATTAATACCTCATCAATATAGGGATTTACTACTGTATTCACTTTTACCTCTCTACTCTCTATCGGGAGTAATAACTTTCACAATAACTGATTGAGGTATTATATAACCCTCAACAACACCGCCACCGGTCTCGAAAGTAGCAATTACTGTATTTGATTGTGGGTGAGGCCATAAATTAAGTTCTTCAGCTACTGATACCGGTAAAGCTATCTCCGGGAAATCACTCATAAAACCAGTATTTACAATACCTCTGACTACTACCTCCCTACCACTACCTACAGACCTTAGTAGAAGTCTAACTCTTACTGGCAGGTTTCTCACCCTTAAGAATAGCTACTATCTCCTCCTTAGAAATTGGTGTAAACTCTATCCTCATTAAACTCTTAACCTCCTTAATCCTCATATAACCAATACGTATACGTCTCAATACGAACCCTGAAGTTATTGGGTAACCACAATTATATTTCCAAATCTAACTACTGGAGATACCATCACTCATTCAGGAGTTTAAATTTACTCAAGGTCTATGATGTTAAGTCCTAACCTCTTAAGTACCTCCTTAACTACTAGTACCTCATCTTTAAGTACGTAGAATTCAACTGTATCACCATCCTTCTTACATATATCTACTGCAACATAAGGTTCTAAAAACTGCATAAAAGCCTGTGTAGTTGTTTTCCTCATCCAATTAGTCCATCTATACCTAAACTCTACCTTACTAACATCACTCCATGGAATACTAACCTCTAATCTATGTTTAAGTCCGTACAGTACTGTAATACCATCATTACAAATCCTCACATAAAATGGAGCTGAACTTCTAGCAGAGCAAATAGGTATTATTAGGAATAATATGAAAATCCAAAGTACTATTAATATTATGGAGGCAAATAATGGTAAATCAACTACCTCATCACCATATCGTACATAGCAATAGAGTAAACCTCTATCACAGTAGGAAGGACTTAAACTACAGAGAGAATCACATCTTAGTAGGTCATATATGTAGATGTATGTGGCAATGCTAGAGGCTACCACACCCATAATAATTATTATTAAGTCGAACTTCACGTAAGAACTAATTTCAGGAGTATAATCTCTAACCCAGAATATAGTACCTAAAGTAGGTTTAACACTAATCTCCTTATACCTCCTTACGGACCTAGACCTAAGGTAGTAGTAGAGATAATACATACCACTCATCAATAAGCCCCATATTAACCCGGTAATTACGCTTTCTCCAATAGATTTAGGTTCAATATACCCTAGATAACTAGGTAATATTGTAAATACTAAAACCCAAGTAAGAATACCTAGTAAGATGTAGGAGATGAAAATCTTAAGTAATGAAGATGATGATTTACTCATTAAGTTACCCATCGACTGCTTTTATGATTTAATTTAAATATTTTATGAGATTCTTAGCCTAGGTTAATTCTAGTTTAGAATTACTAGCCATAACTATCTTTACGTAAACACTAACTAATATTAGTAGTAGTCCTGTGAGTGATAGTATTAGACCGTTTCTTAAACCTGTAAAGTCGTAGTATGGTATGTTTAGGATGTAGGGTTGGACTTCTACGTCTCTTAACTTTAGTGTAGGATATGGTATGGTGTAGTTGAAGGTGCAGGATATTACTGACCCAGTTAAGAACTCATCAATTACTAATCCTTGAGCAGGTATTAAACTAAAATTTAGGTATTTATACTTTAAGAAGTTCTCAAGTACTTTAAACTCTGTCTTACAACTAAATAATCCATATTCATCAGCTACGCAGCCACCCTCCACCCTAGGTATGTTTTGAGAGAGTATTAATGTGCATTCATCATCACATCCGTAAACCTCTACAATTATGTCTAATGATGTATTCCTCAATAACTTACGTCCTGAGAGGGCTATCCCGATGAAGTCCCCACCACTACAGTTACTCCACGGTATGTTTACGGTGTAGACGTAGTTAGTAGTTCTGCTAACTTCCCCATACTTCACGTAGATCATATTTAAAGGTATACTTACAGTACTGACGTAGTTACCAGGCCATAGAGTTTCGAATTTATAGAGAGGTATACTCACTATAATATCTCTATATGAGACCCTCACACCATCATAATATATGAAACATAAACCTGTTATGAAGGAAATCATACCCAGTATGAATAATGTTATGGGTAAGTATTGGTTGAAGGACTTCATAAACATCATATCTAGAGTGAGTTAATGAGTTATAAGTGTTACTGAGGATTTGATGTACATACAGTATTTAAAATCACTGTTTTCCTAGAGTTGAATAAGTTCCAATTAACCTTAACTTTATACTCAATCCCTAACATCCTTAAGACTTCCTTAAGTAGTTCTAAGCCTTCAATAACCTCATCACATCTATAAAGTTTAAGCTTAGTTAGTGGACATTCTGAATCGAATATAGGTCCTTCATCAAGACTATATATTAGTGGGTATACCCTACACCCAATAGGTCTGAACGGGTATATCTTACATTTATTACTACTACTTAGGAAAACACATCTACCATTAACATTCTTAAGTCTGTAAAACCCATCCCTAAACTCTGTAAAGTCCTCTAACTCAAACCCTAACGACTTAATCCTCTCAATATCATCTCTAAATAATATCATCTCAGTAGAGATACAACACCTACCACAGTATAGACATAGGTCTCTCTCAAATACCATGGAATCCCTAACTATTAAGTCCGTAGTAATTAGTAAATCTTATTACTTATGTTACTTATGGAGTGAGAGGTAGTATGACTTAATTAGGTGGTTAAGTTGAGTATGAGGTTGTATGAAGAGATGGTTAGCAGGGTGAAACACTTCTTCAAGATTAGTGATTATGATAGATCCCTCGGTAGGTATGATATAGCTTTATTCCATCTAGAACAAGCAGTTCAATTATCATTAAGGGCATACCTACTTAAGGTCTTCGGTGACTTCCCTAAAACTTACTCGATTAAGGATTTAATTGATTTAAGTGAGAATGAATATATTAAGAAATTAGCTGATGAACTATGGTTTGTAGTTAATCGGTGCTAGATACCTTATTAGGAGGTATGGTGAGAGGGAGTATAGGGAGGCACTGAAATTTGTTGAGGGTATATTCAAATGTATAGGTACTTAGAGTACCTAAAGAAGTGTAGGAGGGATTTAGAGGAGAACCTCAGGAATTACTTAAGGATAATTAAAGAAGTAGCTAGTAAGTATGGAGGGAAGGCATACATCTTCGGTTCATATATTAGGGGTGAGGATATAGGTGCTAGTGATATAGATGTACTTGTAGAGATTCCTGACGGTATAGATAGGTTAGAAGTACTACATGAAGTTAGGAGATTCGTTAAGAATAGGAAGGTAGAGATACACGTACTAAACGAATCAGATGCTCAGGTCTTTAAGAAATTAATTAAACATTATAGAGAGATTAATTAACTCTCTACTCTACATTAGTTATTGGTTCTTACAACCTCTTGAAGGACTAATCTCTATACTGCTTATTAATGCTGTACCTCTTAATTGTATGGTGTATTTAGTGGGTTTTGACTTACTTAAGAAGAGAGCTTTGAGTTTCTTAAGGGATGCTAAAACTGATTTTGAGAATGGTGATTACGATTTAGTATTATTTCATGTTGAGCAATTCGTACAACTATATTCTAAGTACTTAATGTATAGGAAGATTGGTGATTATCCAAAAACTCACTCACTAATGAGGTTGTTGAATGAAATCGTTAAAATCTATAGTGATTGTGGACTTAAGGAATTACTTAATGAGTATTTAGAAGCGTTTTATCTGTTGGAAGAATCTTATATTTCATCACGTTACCTACCTAGAGAATACGATAGAAATATAGCATCTAGAATTCTAAACCTTAGTGAGAAGTTATTAGAGGTATTTAAATGTCTAGAGACAAGTTCATAGAGTTAGAATTAGAGTATATGATTAATAAGAGGAAATATCTTGAGAATATATGGGCATACTTAGGTAGGATTAAAGACCTATGCATAGAGTATGATAGGGGATGTAGGGTATTAGTCTTCGGGAGTTTTATTAGGGGGAATATGAGGGTTGATAGTGATGTAGATGTATTAATAATCACTAAATTAGCTAAAGACCCACTATTTAGGGGGAGGTTATTCAGACGTATTATAATGGAGATAGGTTTTGAAAACCCATTCGAAATACATATAGTTACAGAGGAAGAATTCCTAGAAATTAAGAAGTTCATAGATACCTATAGAGAGATAACGTAAGGATCTCTCGTGACGATGCTGAGGTATGTAGGTGAGGTAGGTATTCTAAGTTAAGGTGATTAGAATATTATATTATTATATATTATGAAATGTTTGTGGTATTCAATCACGTGAAGCAAGTTTCCATGTCTTAGCTTTAGTATGCTGAGATGGTTATTATTAAGTTATGGAGTAAGTACTTAATGTTAAGATTTATATTTTCTTGAATGTAGGGTAAGTTTGTATGAGTGGTGTTAAGAAGCTCTATAGGTCTAGGAGTGATAAGGTCTTATGTGGTGTATGTGGTGGTGTAGGGAACTGCCTCTCTATAGACTCAACAATTATAAGGATTTTATGGGTCTTAATAACTGTTGTAAACCCGGTACTTGGGGTACTCCTGTACATTGTTTCATGTGTGTTAATCCCTGAAGAACCGTATACTCCACAACAATCAACACCTAGTCAATCAGTCCCTACTCAGCAAGGACTGCAGGTAAAGGTTGTAGATACTACGGCTATAGTTGGTTTATTCCTAACATTACTTGGTTTTCTAATAATTTCTAAGGTAGTTGATGAAGTAATAAGTAGTATTGCACCTTGGTATGTTGTTAGGATTTCTAGAGGTTTGTCAATTACTGTAGGTCTGATATTATTGGTGGTTGGGTTAGTACTTATCTTTAGAAGTCGTAAGGAGTGAATGTTGTTATTCACTAAGTAGGGTTAGGTATTGAGGTAATACTTATTAAATTTTAATACAGTATTTCTACGGTGTGTTGATGGGTTCTTCGACTAAGGATGTCGTGTTAAGTGGTTTAAATATGTTGAGGACTTCTGCATTGTTACTGATAGTTACGGTCCTCCTCTTAGGTGTTGCTTCAGTAGCACTTATGTTGTTGTTCTTCATCCCTACAAGTGTTACTGTTAGTGGTGTGGTGGGTGGGATTAACTATTTTAGGGAGGTCCGTCATTTAAGTCCTCTAGTAGTTACAGCAGCATTATCATTTCTTACAGTAGCTATCGTAGCAGTTATACTGTTACTCATCAGTATATACTTCTACTTAATACCATCTGCTAGGCAATTCACTATTTGGAGACCTTTAGATTTCTCAACACCTTCAAAACTTATGAGGTTAGGGTATGTTGGAGGTGCACTAACACTACTAACAGCCTTCATACTACTCATCATAGCTGTAGTATCTGGATTCTTCGTAGTTGCCTTACTTGGTATTGTGTTGGTCATAGCTGGATTCATACTACTCCTTATAGGTCGTATAGGTGTTATAATATTCTTCTTCAGACTTAGAGATGCTTTCAACTCAACATTATTTCTAATCACAGCAATACTACTGATGATATCCTTAGTAATTACATTCATACCAGTTATATCGGTATCTACAGTGGTTCTAGAGTTGATAGCGTGGGTATTAGTTTTGATTGAGGTAGGCTCATTAAGAGATAAGATTACTTCAGGAGCTATACAGTTATGATGAAGGTATTGGTTTAGGGTTATGATATGGTTTCAAGGTTTATGGATTGGTTTAGACAGGCTAGAAGGAATTTAGCTTCAGCATATGCTAACTTAAGAGAAGGTATTTACGAGGAAGTATGTTTTGAATCTCATCAAGCTGGTGAGAAAGCAGTTAAAGCATTGTTAAACTTCTTCCATAGGGAAAGGAGAGGACATTCAATCACTTACATCCTTTCTGAGTTAGGGTTAGAGATCCCACAAGATGTTAAGGAATGTGCTTTAATGCTTGATAAGCATTACATACCTACTAGATATCCTGACGTATTTGATGAGGGAACACCTATGGATTACTACACACTTAAAGATGCTGAGAACTGTATTAAATGTGCTGAGAGGATATTAGGGTGGGTTGAAGAGATTGTTAGTAGAGCTTAAAGAACTTATAGATAGGTTAAGGAGGTATAACGTCAGGTTAGTAATCCTATTTGGTTCTAGAGTTAGAGGTGATTACATTGATGAAAGTGATGTTGATGTATTGATAGTTGCTGATGAGTTACCTGAAGACCCTAGAGAATCATTCGCAATCATATATAGGTATGTAAGTCCTAAAATCCACCCTATATGCTTAAGAACCACTTCATTTCTAAGGAAATTAAGAGATGAAAGTACGTTCATAATGGAAATTCTCGAGGATGGTAGGACAGTTTATGCTGATAGTAAATTCTTAGAGGAGGTTATGTCTATATATAGAGATGTTAGGAGTAAGTGGGTTAGGAAGGGTAAGACCTGGGAAAGAATATCAACATAGACTACAGTATTACGTGATTGTCTTTTAAATTTTCTACCGTATATGGGTTTACTCAGTGGTGTAGGTCTAAATGTTTGAGTATTTAAGGACTTTGTTAGGTCTTACAGTACTGGTATACATAGTTATTTCTTTAATACTTAGGAGTAGGAGGCCTTGGATCCCTGTCTGGTGTATTATGGCGTTTGCATCATTTATGACTATCTTATTCGGATTAGTTAGTTTTGATGATGTTAGTAGTGTTATTGATTTAGACGTCATCTTATTCTTAATAGGTATGTTTAGCTTAGTAGGTCTAGCGAATTCCTCAGGACTCCTAGAACTCATCTCCCTCTGGTTTATCTCTATATTCCGTAGGAGGGTTACCTTAATCTACGGTTCCTCAATACTCTTCGGTGTGTTAGCTGCGTTTGCAGTTAATGATACAGTAGCTCTTATGGGTCCACCCATAGCTTACACCTTATCTAGGGTTGCTGGTATAGACCCTAAATTCATGTTCTTACTACTAGCTTTCTCACTAACTATAGGTTCTGTAATGACTCCTATAGGGAATCCTCAAAACCTGTTAATAGCTATTGAGTCAGGTGTTGAGGCACCATTCATAACATTCATAATTAAGTTAGCAATACCGACTATAGTGAACCTACTACTAACTACATACGTAATGTTGAAGGTCTTTAAGATTAAGGATGGTGAAGTACGTATCGGTTTAATACCTCATGAGGTCTTAAGGAGTAAGAGGGATGCAGTACTAGCAGGTCTAGGTATATTACTAACTATAGCGTTGTTAGTAATTAATGATGTTTTAGAACTTTACGGAGCACCACATATAAGGTATAGGGGTGTTATACCGTTCGTAGTAGCTGCTGGGACATACCTACTAACTACTAAGCCTAGGGACGTACTCTCAGAAGTTGATTGGGGAACTATAGTTTTCTTCATAACTATGTTCATAACTATGGATGGGATATGGAGTAGTGGTGTACTACAACCACTACTTAACTTACTACTACCTACGAAGGAGTACGGCATAAGCAGTATACTAAGGATAACGATATCATCAATAATCTTAAGTCAATTACTAAGTAACGTACCATTCGTAAAACTCTTCATAAGGTATATGAACGACCTAGGATATAGGGGTAGTGATACAGCTGAATGGCTAACACTAGCTATGTCATCAACAATAGCTGGGAATTTAACAATACTGGGGGCAGCATCAAATGTGATAATACTTGAAGTCCTAGAGAGTAGGATGAAGTCAACTATAACATTTGTAGAATTCCTTAAGATAGGTTGTTTAATAACAACAATAAACATACTCGTCTACCTGATATTCTTCATAATTTAACATTTAATTAAAAACGTTAAACTTACTATGTTGATTCTTCCTAAGTAGTGAGTATGTAGTCTTAAGTAGTAATTAGAGATGAAGGAGATGTCTTATCTTATCTAATGGTGGTGTTGGATATGATAATTTACTATGTGTTAAGTGTATATGGGCTAACACCTCAGCTAGCTTAAGTGATACTTTAACAGGGTTTACCACCGGTACTTGTAATTCTTTAGATAGGTCAAGGTCTATCATTGAGAACCCCATAGACATACATCCTAAGACTACTGCTTCAGCTTTACCAACACCTAACACTTCCTTCACTGAGTTCTTTATAAGCTTCAGTAGCTCCTCACGACACTTCTGAATATCAGCTACCTTAATATCTATTGGGATGACATCGTAAACCCTATCAGTATAACCATACATGTTTATCTGACTCCACGTGATAGGGGCTGTAGACTTTAACGGTGTTAATACGATAAATCTATTTGATATTAGTGAGGCTATAGCGTATGAGGCTTCACCAGGTCCTATAACAGGCTTACTTACTAATTCCCTAGCAGCTCTCAATCCAGGATCGCCGAAACAACCTATGATGAATGCATCATAAAGGTCTTTAACTTCATAAAGTTTCCTAAGGTAGGAAACAGCAGCGTATTCCTCCTCAAACCCACTCTCTATAGTGTAGGGACCTTCACTAACAGAGACTACATCAACTTCAGCCCCTTTAAAAGCTAGGGAACGTAGTATCTCCTGCCTACGAATTAACTCCTCATTATCAAGACCTACTCCTGGAACGATATATGCTATCCTCATAAGACAACCCCTACACACTACACATATATGGATTTAAAACTTAATATCCAGCAACCCTTAAAATATTTAAAGACCACCCCTCCACTCTATTCTGGTGTTGTTAAGTGGGTAAGAAGAAGAACTATAAGGAGTATCAATCATGGTCATTCCTCGAACCGTTTAAGGACTATAAACCCTACGTTCTCGCACGTCAGGTTAGGAGGGTTAATTCTAGAGTTATAGAGTTAAGTAAGGTTGAGGAGGAGAGATTTCAGGAGTTACTAGAGAAGAGTATAGTTATATCATTTCATGAGCATAGCTCTGTATGGCCTGAAAATCCTGCAGAATTTATAGAGTATGCTAGAGGTGGTAGGTACTGGATTGGGTATGAAGGACTAGCAGTTGCTGGGATTGACGGCTTCTTCGAGGGTATGGAGAACGGTACTGGCTTCATAAGGTCTCCAGACCCTTGGGATTGGGATAACATAATCCATCAGATAGGAATTTATAGAGCTGATATAGACCATCAAGACATGGTGTTCATAGCTACTAAGGCTGAAGACTTCATCAGAGCTCATAATGAGGGTAAGATAGCTATGGTCCTCCACCTTGAAGCACCACCACACATAGGTGAGGACATCATTAAAGTGGATATACTTTACGGACTAGGTATTAGATGTATGGGGATAACGTATAGTAAGGGTAATGAATTCGGTTCAGGACTAGCAGATAAGGTTGATAGAGGGTTAACAGATTTAGGTTATGAATTAGTTGAACGTATGAATAAGCTAGGGATACTTATAGACCTAGCCCACGTAGGTGATAAAACTAGTTTAGACGTTATTGAGGCAAGTAAAGACCCAGTAGTAGTAACACATGCCGGGGCTAGGAGCTTATGGCCTTCAAGAAGGATGAAACCTGATGAAGTTATAAAGGCATTAGCTGAGAAAGGAGGTGTCTTCGGTATTGAGGCAGCCCCACATACTACGCTGACGTTTAAGAACCCCAGACATAGTATTGAAAGTATTATGGAACACTTCCAATATATAGAGAAGCTTGTAGGGATAGATTACGTAGCCTTCGGACCAGATACATTATTCGGTGACCATGTAGCACTACATAAAGCATTCGCAAGTTACCTCTCAATATCTAAGGCTGAGGAAGGACCTGAACATCCTAGGGTAGAATTCGTAGACGGACTTGAAAACCCGTCAGAGTTCAGTAATATTATAAGGTGGCTCATTAAGAACGGGTATTCAGACCAAGAAATAAAGAAAGTAATTGGTGAGAATATACTTAGGGTAACTAGACGTGTTTGGGGAGGTTGAAGAATTTTCAACGACTAATTAGTTATGTATTAATATAAGTTTTTAAACCCCATACTTCCAAAGTAAAGAGATAGAGGTGTTCAATCATGAGTAGTGGAAAATATGTTAAAGGTACTAAATGGTTAGGAGTATGTTCTATATTATTGGTGATTGCATCAGTATTAGCTATAATGCCTGTACTCTCAACACAACCACAAGGTAACGTATTAAGAGTTGTGCTGATATCAGAGCCTAGATTCATAGACCCTTACTGGGGTGGTTGGAATACAGGGTTTGTCGCAGCTCAGATATTTGACTCACTACTTCAGTACGATGTTAATGGGAATATAGTGCCTGGGTTAGCGAAGAGTTACGCGATCCTTCCTGAGGAGGGGGCGTACGTCTTCGTATTGAGGGAAGGTGTTAAATTCCATGATGGGAAGCCATTAACTCCTGAAGATGTGAAGTTTAGTTTTGAGGTGTTAATACCTAATTACGACACATTCGGTACTGAGTACTTCGCCAACACAACTGTAGAGATAATAAATAGTTCCGCAGTGAAGATCAAGCCTGGTAAGTTCCTCCCAGCTATTCAGATACCGTTAATAGCTTCAATAGATTGTGCAATACTTCCTAAACACCTACTAGAGGGTAAGGACTACTACAAGTCAGACTTCATATACAAGCCTGTAGGTACTGGACCATTCATGTTTAAGGAGTGGGTTAAGGGTAGTCATATTATACTGGTGAAGAACCCTGATTACTGGGATAAGGGTAAGCCATTACTAGACCAGATAATAATAAGGATCATAACTGATGCGTCATCAATAGTTGCAGCACTTCAGGCAGGTGAGTTAGACTACGTGTTTAGAGGACTCCCGTACGAGGTTTATCCAACACTTGTTAAGAATCCTAAGCTAGATGTAATACCATCTCTAAACCCACCTTATAAACTCGTAGTCCAGTTTAACTGTCAACACCCGATACTATCTAATAAGTTAGTACGTCAGGCGATAGCCTACGCTATAAATAAGACAGAGATTGCTGAGAAGGTCACTTTAGGATTAGCTAAGGTTACGTATAGCTTCCTAACAGAACGATACGCACCTACCACTAACGCTGTTGTCTATGAGTACAACCCAGCGAAGGCTGAGGAACTACTTGATAAGGCAGGTTATCCACGTCGTAGTGATGGGACTAGATTCACGCTGGAGTTACTACTCAGGAATGAGCCTGAGGAGATGAATGTTGGCTACATGATAAGGGATTACTTATCTAAGGTAGGAATTAAAGTTGAGACTAAGGTAGTGGAGTTCGGTACTTGGTTAGACCTACAGGTGAAAGGTCAGTACGACTTCAACGTAGGTAAGTACTGGATAGTACCTTTCTGGCAGTATCAATTATTCACAACTAAGTACATAGGTAAGGGAGCTTTCACGAACACTATGTTCTACTCTAACCCTGAAGTCGATAAATTATTTGAGCAGTGGATCAGTGAGACAAACCCTGAGAAACAGAAGGAGTTATTAATGAAGATTGATAACTACCTCTCCACAGATCTACCATGGATCCCTATATACGATATAGTCTGGTTAAACGTTAAGGGTAAGTATGTTAAAGGTCCTGACATACCGATAGGTAGGTATGTATTCTACGATAAGCTCTATAACACCTACATAGAAACTACACAGGTATCAACACCGACACAAACCCCGGCGACTACTACATCACCTATGACGACACCATCACCTACACCAACACCAACTCCTGACATCATGAGCATCTCAGCCGTAATAATCGTAATAATAGTGATTGGTGTGGTAGTGTTATTCTTACTGAAGAAGAGGAAGTGAGGAACGTAAGTGAGGAAGCAAATAACAAATATTTTTCTGTAATTCTGTAATGGTGATATAGGGTGAAGGGACTTACCTCAGTTTTTTACAGGTTACTTATAAGGTTAATACTTCTAATCCCAGTAGTTTTAGCAGTAGTAACTATAGGGTTCATACTGATTAAGCTCTTCCCTGGAGACCCAGCAGTTTTACTTGCTGGTGAGGCAGCATCACCTCAATATATTGAACGGGTAAGGGAGGTCTACGGTTTAGATAGACCTATATGGGAGCAGTACCTACGCTACCTAGAGAAGGTTATAATGTTCGACCTAGGCTACTCACTAAGTTATAAGAGGCCTGTATTAGACGTTATACTTACTAGACTGCCTTACACTATAATACTGGCTGTATCAGGGCTTTCTATAGGGTTAATCTTAGGCCTACTTTTAGGTATAGTATCTGCTTGGTATAGGAAGAAGTTAATCAGTCCTATAATAAGTAGTGTTGCATTCATATTCTACTCAACACCTGTGTATGTGTTAGGTCAGTTCCTGATATACTACTTCGCAATAACGTATAGGGTCTTCCCAGTAGGTGGTGTTGTAACTATAGGTGTTGAGCATAGTAACTTCTACGCCTACATACTCGACGTTCTATGGCATTTAACTCTTCCATCAATCACTTTAGGTTTGGTCTTCATGGCCTCATATGTGAAGTTGACTAGGTCTTCATTCCTAGAGGTTCTCTCCTCAAGTTACTTCCTAGCAGCTCGTTCTATGGGGTTAAGAACCTCCACGCTAATATTAAAACATGCTCTTAGGAATGCTATAATACCTGTGGTTACGTTAGCAGGTGTTCAGTTAGGTATGCTTATAGGTGGTGTGATAATAACTGAGTCAATGTTTTCCTGGCCTGGTATTGGGCAGTTAACTATGGAGGCTGTATCTACTAGGGACTACCCCCTACTGTTAGGGATATTCATATTTACATCAGTAGCTGTCGTTGTGATAAATGCTGTAGTAGACTTCATCTACGGTGTTATAGACCCTAGAATCAAGGATAGGTGGTAGGTATGAGGTGGTTAAACTCACTTACTATATGTGTAGCTCTAACACTTTTATTAGGTATTGTAGGATTACTAGCTGACTTAATAGCTCCTTACGACCCACTCAACACTAGGATGTTTAGAGGTCTTCAACCACCTAGTAACGTCAATCTTATGGGTACTGACCAATTAGGTAGGGACGTATTTAGCTGGGTGATCTACGGTATTAGGACGTCACTCTTAGTAGGACTGTCTTCAGCTACGATAGCAGTAGCTATAGCTGTCCTCATAGGTTTACTCTCTGGGTATAGAGGGGGGATTATCGGTAATACTCTTATGAGGGTAGCAGACGTGTTCCTATCAATACCTAGGTTTATGCTGATAATAGTCACTGTAGTCCTACTATCACCTAGGATATCAAATATAATCTTAGTTATCGCGATATTTTCATGGCCGGAAGCAGCTAGGGTAGTCAGGTCTGAGGTACTGTCTATTAAGGAGAGGGAGTACGTTATGGCTGCTAAAGCATTAGGTAGTAGGGATTTAGATATAATGGTAAGTGAAATCCTACCTAACGTCATACCTACAATCCTGTCTTTATGGACTCTCATAATTGCTGATGCAATACTTACTGAGTCAGCCCTAGGCTTCCTAGGCTTAAGCGATTTAAACTACCCATCGTTAGGTGTGATGCTTATGATGGCTAAAAACGCTATATTCGTTGGGGGTTGGTGGGTACTCCTATTCCCTAGCATAGCATTAGTAATCCTTATCTTAGTGTTTAACTCCCTCTCAGATAAGTTGATAGAGAGGCTATCACCTAGGTTAGGGTGATAAGGTTGAAGCCCTTACTTGAGGTGAGGGAGTTAACAGTTGTATATAAGGTTAGAGACACTATGAAATACGCTGTTAAGAATGTGAGTTTCACTTTAGGTGAGGATGAAGTACTAGCTATTGTGGGGGAATCTGGTAGCGGTAAATCCACTATAGCCTTATCCATAGTCGGCGCACTACCGGAGAACGCTGTAGTAGTTCGTGGTAGGATATTATTTAAGGGTGTAGACCTCCTCAGGTTAAGACCTAGTGAGAGGAGGGATATTAACGGTAAGGAGATATCCATAATATATCAAGACCCTATAGCACATCTAAATCCTTTAAGGAAGGTAAGACTCATATTTAAGGACTTATTCGAAGACCATGGGGTAGAATTCAACATTCAGAAAGTTCTTGAATTACTACGTAAGCTTAAGGTCCCAGACCCTCAGAGGGTTCTTGAGTCTTACCCATTTCAATTAAGTGGTGGTATGGCTCAGAGGGTATTCATAGCTTTAGCTTTAGTGTTAAATCCTAAACTCTTAATAGCTGATGAGCCTACATCAGCTTTAGACCTAACGATCCAGGCGCAGGTTGTGAGGTTGTTAAGGGAGGTTAGGGAGAGCTTCAGGATTAGTATGATTATAATTACTCATGATATAGGTGTTGCTACATCAATAGCTGATAGGATATTAGTTATGTGTGATGGTGAGTTAGTTGAGGAGGGTAGTCCTGAGGAAGTCTTATTAAGACCTAAGAGTAAGTATACTGCAAACCTCGTTAACTCAACTAAGACCCTCTACGAAGGTGTGATGAGTTGGGTGTACTGATAGAAGTAAATAATGTTAGGAAGGTCTACTATATCGGTAGCTTACTAAATCGTAGACCTGTTAAGGCAGTTGATGGGGTCTCACTTAAGGTTGAGGAGGGTAGAACCCACTGTATAGTTGGTGAGTCTGGTAGTGGTAAAAGTACTTTAGCAAGGATTATGGCCCTCATAGAGGAGCCGACAGCAGGTTCTTTAAACGTATTCGGGGTAGATTCTACAAAGTACTTTAGGAGGGATCTAAGAAGTGATGAGCGTAACTTCATCAGGAAGAACATACAGATAGTTTTTCAAGATCCGTACTCATCATTAAATCCACGTAAGAAGGTAAGGGATATACTAGCGAAGCCTTTCAAGATCCATAAGATCAGCTACAACGAAGATGATTTGAAGAAGTTATTAGATGATGTCGGTTTAGAACCTCCTGAGGACTACCTCGATAAGTATCCGCATCAATTAAGTGGTGGTGAGAGGCAGAGGGTAGCGATAGCGAGGGCTCTAGCCCTACTACCTAAGGTCATAATACTTGACGAACCTACAGCAGCGTTGGATATGTCTATAAAGGCTCAGATATTAGATTTACTGGTAAAGCTTAAGAAGCAGTACAACCTAACTTACGTGTTAATAAGTCATGAAGTACCGATACTAACTAATATATGTGATGATGTTACAGTAATGTATTACGGGAAGGTAGTGGAATCAGGTGATTGCAGGATTTTTAAGACACCCTTACATCCCTACACCATAGGACTACTGAATTCAGTCCTCATACCTAGTCCTGAGTCTAAAACAAGGAACATATTCGCAATCCCGGGAGACCCTCCATCATCAACATCTGTAGTTAGTGGGTGTGCGTTTAATCCGAGATGCCCCCTCACATCAGAAATATGCGTAAAACATGAACCAGAATTGAGGGACGTAGGTATTAATCATAAAGTAGCATGTCATAAGTGTGATCAAGGTGTTTTTGAAAGATATGAAGAGTATAGAGATTCTATAATGAGGATATGGAAGGAAATGCTGTGATTACCTATTAACTCAACATAGTTAAGTTTTTAGTCTAAAGCTTAAGATCTAGAGTTAAGTCGGTGGTTATGTAGTGATAGGGTATTTAGCGATAATCACTGCATCAGTGATCTGGAGTATAACTCCTGCATTAGTTTCTAGATTTAGCCAGTATATTAAGCCGTTTATATTTACGGCGTTAAGGGCTGTAATAGCTACCCTAACTTTAGTCCCTATAGCTTTCCTAAACAACTTCAACTACGTTCCCTTACAGTCTTACGCATTAGTACTAATAATTGCTTCGGGGTTGTTAGGTCCTGGTATAGGTGACGCTTGTTATACTAAAGCAATACAACGTGTTGGCGGTTCTCTAGCTGTGGTTTTAAGCTACGTATATATTTTCATAGCTCAGTTCATGGCTGTAGCATTCTTAGGTGAGTTTATGAGTATATCATTAATCATAGGTAGTGTACTAGCATTCATAGGTATTGTAGTAGCTGTCTCCTCCAATAATTTCGGGAGGGTTGATATTCAAGGAATTATATATTCACTCATAGCTGCGTTATCTTGGAGTTCTGCAGCAGTTATGGTTAGGTTAGTATTGGATTATGTAGATACGTTCACAGTAACCCTGTATAGGTTAGCTGTAACAGCAGTAATACTCTCACCTATAGCTATATTCTTAGAAGGTATACCGGGTAAGAGGGTTATAAAACAGTTAATACTTGTAGCTACGGTCACCGGTATCTTAGGATTTAGTTTAGGTGTATACCTATTCGTATACTCTATAAGTACTGTAGGTGTTTCAGCAACAGCTATGGCTACAGCATTAACACCTGTACTCTCTCAAATAACTACTAAGTTATTAGCTGGGGAGAGACCTACTAAGGAGAACGTAGTAGGGGCTTCACTAATATCGATAGGTATAACGATCTCAGCAATACTGTAATTCTTCAGCCACCATAAAAATACTTAAGTTGTAGTGGTTGAGGAACTGAATACTACGTCTACAGCCTAATACCTGTAAGTGTTTGAAGTAGTAGTGCTGTTAGGAAGAAGCCATACCATAACATCCCGACAATCAATATGAACGTAGTAATCGGGTGTGGTCTGAGTTCTTTAGGCATTATCTTATAGTCAACAACTACCTGTAGGATGTAGGCTAGGAGGAGGGCGAAGAGGCCTAAGTTAGCACCTAAAGCTGTTAACCAGTACGGTGATGCTAGGCCGAAGCCTATAGACGCTATCAGTAGTATTAAGGCTATAGTGAATTCTAGGTAGAGTACTGGGTAGTAAATCCTTCGAGGGTCTTCCTTAGCCCACGTCCTAATCCTCGGACTAGCTAACCAGAAGCAGTCAGTTA
>Ga0207433_10003001_pt1 | contig 33210 bp, 31 predicted proteins | sample YelNatPaOPGAMG01_FD_187559 | JGI IMG/M metagenome (GOLD analysis project Ga0207433, IMG submission 187559) | Hot spring thermophilic microbial communities from Obsidian Pool, Yellowstone National Park, USA - OP-RAMG-01 (SPAdes) (version 3) | ecosystem: Environmental > Aquatic > Thermal springs... | reverse complement strand
TGAATGAGAGCTGAAACGGCCGCTTTTGCGTCTCACCCGCCGGCTGCCCTCCCCCGCACGGCCCCAGTCGCACCCAAACCCGCGTCTATCAGGACTTTGCCAACTTTTTATCAAATTGGTAGTTCACTTGGAAAACGGAAATCCGGGGTAAAAGGGGTTGCCTGTTACTAAAAATCCAAAGGCAAGAAAAGCGCGTGCCAGTATCGCGAGGAGACCGGGCAGGTGATCAAGGCGGTTACGCTCAAGGAAATCGAGCGGATTTTTGAAGTGATCGAGCCGATGGGTATATCGCGCGAGGCGGTCGTGATTCCGCTTCGCCCGCAAACCCCGGGACACGTTACCGTGCGCAAGGACGGCAAACTCGAAATCGTCGTCGATCTGAATGCCGACTTCGACGACTGGATCGCTACCCTGGAGGGCCGGATTCGGGATGCGATGGAGCGTGGGCAGGACTGAGCTCGATCAGCACGGCGCCGTGATCGACCATCTGGCCCTCTTCGACCAGGACGCGCTTGACGCGCGCCGGCGTCTCCGCGTAAAGCGTCGTCTCCATCTTCATCGCTTCCAGCACGAGCAATCCCGCGCCCGCCTCGACCTCGTCGCCTACCTTCACAAGGATGCGCAGCACCTTGCCGGGCATCGGGGCGGTTAGCTCGGGCGTCGCCAGGCCTTTTGCCGCCTGCGAGCGTCCTTCCTCAACCCGCGCGAACTCGAAGCCCATCGGACCCACGGTCACGAGTATTCGATCGCGTACCGCGGCACCGAAAACCCGGTAGCGCCGGCCGCCCACCGTGACTATCGCGACGCCGTCGCCAATTCGCTCGAAGGAGACCGCGAAGTCGATTCCGTCAACGCGGGCGCGCACTGTCGAGCCTTCGGTGCCAAGGATATCGACTTCGAACTCACCGCCGTCTGCGACTCGCCTGAGTTTCATCGCGACCTCCAGAGTTCGAAGCCCGAAAGTTCGTCCCACGGCGAGCGGCGCGCCGCGACGGCCGGTCCGGTGGCGGGCGCGGGCGCGCGGCCGTTTCGAATACCGAAAGCTCCGCTGGCGACCATCGCCGCGGCAACCATCGCGGCCTCAATTCCGTCGGACTCGGCAGGATGCCATCTTGGGAAAAATTCTTCGAGGAAATGGGTCGAAAGGTCGCCCCGCGCGAACGGCTCGCTGGCGACGATATCGCGCAGGAAACCCGCCGTGTTCGTCACGCCGAGCAGAGAAAATTCGCCGAGCGCGACCACCATCCGCCGCCGCGCCTGCTCGCGCGACGCGCCGAACGTGATGAGCTTTCCGAGCAGGCTATCGTAATGGCTTGCGACTTCGAGACCGGCTTCGAGATGCGAATCGAAGCGCACGCCCGGACCCGCGGGCGTCGCCAGATGGATCACGGTTCCGGTCGCGGGACGGAAGCTGTTCGCGGCGTCCTCGGCATTGATGCGGCATTCGATCGCGGCGCCGACCGGAGCGCCGACCTCCGACACTCGCTCGCCGGCCGCGATTCGAAGCTGCTCGGCCACCAGATCGCATGCGAAGCGCAGCTCGGTCACGGGATGCTCGACCTGGAGGCGGGTATTGACTTCGAGGAAGTAGAATTTGTCGCCGTCGACGAGGAACTCCACGGTCCCCGCACTGACATATCCGACCGCGCGACCGAGCGCGAGCGCTGCGTCGTACATCCGGGTCCGCGTCGCATCGGAAAGCCCCGGCGCGGGCGATTCCTCGATAATTTTCTGGTAGCGGCGCTGAATCGAACAATCGCGTTCGCCGAGCGCGACCAGGTTGCCGTGCGAATCGCCGAGAATCTGGACTTCCACGTGGCGCGGACGCGCAAGATATTTCTCGACGAAGACGCGGCCGTCGCCGAATGCGGCCCTGGCCTCGCGCGAGCCGGCTTCGAGCGCCGCTTCGAGTTCCGATTCGTTCCCGACGATCCGCATCCCGCGTCCGCCCCCTCCGGCCGAGGCCTTTATCAGGATCGGATAGCCCTCTCGCGCGGCGAACGCGCGGATATCGGCGGGCGAGGCGCTCTCGGCTCCGGGAACCATCGGAACGCCCGCCTCCCGTGCGATTCTCCGTCCCGCAAGCTTGTCGCCGAGCGCCGCCATCACTTCGGCCGGCGGTCCGACAAAGACGATCCCCGCCTCGGCGACCGCGCGTGCGAACTCGGGACGCTCGGAGAGGAATCCGTAGCCCGGATGGATCGCGTCGGCGCCGGTGGTGCGCGCGGCGGCGATAATCACTTCGGAGTTGAGATAACTTTTGGAAGCCTCGGGCGGTCCGATACAGACGGCCTCGTCGGCGGCGGCGACGTGAGGACTTTTCGCGTCGGCCTCCGAGAAAACCGCAACCGTCCTGATGCCAAGGGTTTTGGCGCTTCGTATGATGCGAAGCGCAATCTCACCCCGGTTGGCGATAAGCAGTTTTCCGATCTCGCGTCCTTTCACCATTTGCACAGCCGAGCCTAGCACAAGCGGCGGCGGCCTCAATCAAGCGGCCGGCTTCGATTGCAAGAAGGCTGGCGTTTGACTATTCGGGCCACAGGACGTTTCAGCCGATGACACGATACCTCGAGGATTTCTCACCCGGCCAGGTCTTCAGGCATTGGCCCGGCCGCACCATCACCGATTTCGACAATACCTGGTTCACGCTGATGACGATGAACACGAACCCGCTTCACTTCGACGCCGCCTACGCCGCGAAGAGCCAGCACGGGCGATGCCTTGTCAACGGGCTGCTGGTGCTTTCGACGGTCGTGGGGATGAGCGTCAAGGACGTCAGCGAGAGCGCGATCGCAAATCTCGAGTACGAATCCGTGCGGCATACGGCGCCGACCTTCGCGGGCGACACGCTTTACGCGGAGAGCCGGGTGCTGGAGGTCACGCCGTCGCGCAGCAAGCCCGACCGGGGCGTACTTTACGTGGAAACCCGGGGGTTCAATCAGGATGACGAAACCGTCCTGATACTGCGCCGCAGGATCCTCGTCCCGCGCCGCCCGTCCGACGGCTAACTGCGCGCGCGCCGAGACGCCATGGAGCGGCTCTACTTCGTCGTTCATACCCACTGGGATCGCGAATGGTATCAGCCGTTCCAGCGGATGCGGGCGCGGCTGGTCGCGATGGCCGACCGGATGCTCCCCGAGGTCGAGTCAGGCGCGCTCCCGCATTTCCACTTCGACGGCCAGACGATCGTCCTCGAAGATTACCTGGAGGTGCGGCCGCATAACGCGCGCCGGCTCGCGGCGCTCGTCAAAAACGGCAAAGTCGCGGTCGGGCCATGGTACGTGCTGGCGGACAGCTTCCTGGTGAGTGGCGAGTCGCTTATCCGCAACCTTGAGACCGGGCGGGACGTCGCGCGGCGTTTCGGCACGCCGCTTCAACTCGGCTACCTGCCCGACCAGTTCGGCCATACGGCGCAGATGGCGCAAATCCTGGCCGGGTTCGGATTCAAGGCGGCAGTGCTGTGGCGCGGCGTTGGCGCCGACGTGAACCGGAATCGCTTTCTATGGGAGGCGCTCGACGGCACGCGGCTCCTGACCGTGTATCTGCCGAACGGCTACTCGAACGGGGCGAACCTTCCGCTTGGCTCGGCGGACGATTTCCGGCGCAAGGTGCTCCAAATCGCCGAGCGCGAGCGCGAGTTCGCCGTCGACTCGCCGATCCTGGTGATGAACGGAACCGACCACGCCGAGCCCGATCCGCGCCTTTGCGAGCGGATTGCCGAATGGAACGACTCGGGCGCGCCGGCGGCGGAGATCGGAAGCCTCGCGGGATACGTGGAGCGGGTCTCCGAGCTTCCCCGCGACGCGCTGCCGATCCATCGCGGCGAGCTTCGCTCCGCGCTTCGGGCGCATCTGCTGCCCGGCGTTACCTCGGCGCGCACCTGGATAAAGCAGCGCGACTTCGCGATCACGGCCGCGCTCGAACGGCACGCTGGGCCGCTTGCTGCGATGGCGGTGGCAAGCGGCGGCGGCGAGGGCCTTTCGGATTACCTCGAACTCGCGTGGAAGACCGAGCTCCAGAACCATCCGCACGACTCGATTTGCGGATGCTCGGTCGACCAGGTGCATCGCGACATGCGCTACCGGTTCGACCAGGCCGCGATGATTGCCGAGACCGTCGTGCGCGGCGCGGTCCAGACGCTGCTCCCGCCGGCGCGCAACTCCGAAACCGTGCTCGCGGTGTTCAACCCGACCTTCGGCCGTCAGGCGGTGGTCAGTGGGCGCGTCGAACTCGACGAGCCCGAGGCGTGCCATGCGATGGTCGCGGCGGACGGCCGGCGGATACCCGTGGTAATCGAGGCCGCGCACTCCGAGAATGTCTTCGAGGCCGCGATGGCGGCGACGGAACTGAAGGCGATGGTCACCGGCCTCAACACGCCGTCGATAATGGGACAGACCGTCAGGAATTACGCGCTGCGCAAGCTTGGTGAGCGCTCCTATCAACTCGATTTGTTCCTGAGCCGCACGCCAACCAGCCCGCTCGAGGTCGAGCGGATGCGCATCGAGCTGCTCTCGGAGCTGCCCGATTCGGCCCAGGTGCATATCCGGGCGCGGAGCGCCACCCGATGCACGGTCAGCTTCCTCGCCGACGACCTGGTCCCGACCGGGTTTTCCTTCTATCGGCTGACTCGCCAGGACTCCGCAACGCTTAGCCCCTCATCGGCCGATCCGGCATCCGGTCCCTCGATTGAAAACGAGTTCTACCGGATCTCCCCGACCGGGCGCGGCCTTGCCATCCTGGATATCGAAACCGGCGAGACGCTGGAGCTCTATTTCGAGGACGACGGCGACCGCGGCGACGAGTACAACCACGACCCGGTCGCGGGAGCCCCTGCGATTTCGCATCCCGCGCAATGCTCCGCGCGCGTCGAAGAGGACGGCCCGGCGCGAAAACGAATCGCGCTCGGGCTCGCCTATTCGCTGCCGGAGGGACTTTCCGAGGACCGGCGCTCGCGTTCGCCGAACACGGTTACGGTCGGCGTCGATTTAAACGCAACGCTTTATCCGGGGCTCAAGCGGATCGACTTTGCCGCAACCTTGGATAATCGCGCGCGTGACCATCGGATGCGCGCCGCGCTGCGCACGCCCGCGGTGGTAACCCAGGCGCTTTCGGACACGGCGTTCGGCGTCGTAAGCCGCACACTTGCGCCGGCCGAGCCGCGCGGAACCGAGGAGTTCTGCCCCACCGCGCCCCATCGCACCGTCACCGCGGTCGAAGGCGCTGCGATCTCCGCGGCGATAATGAGCCGCGGGCTCTTCGAGGTCGAAGCGCGGCGCGAGGAGGACGGCTCGACCTTGCTGCTGACGATGCTCCGATGCGTTGGATGGCTGTCGCGCTCGGACCTTGCCTCGCGAAGCGGCGGCGCAGGTCCCGAGCTGGAGACGCCCGACGCCCAGGAGCAGGGCGTGCACCGGTTCGAGTTTGCGCTTACGACGTACGTGGGCGGCTACCTGGGGGCGGGGCTGATGGGGCGCGCGGCAAGCTACGCATATGCGCCGCGGATGTTCGCGAGCGGCACGGTGAGGCCCTCGGAGAGCGGGCTATGGCTTGCGCGATGCGACAATCCGCGGGTCATGTTCTCGACGGCGTATCCGCTCAAGAAACCGGGGACGTGGCTTCTGCGTCTATATAGCGTGTCGCCTGAGATCGAGACGGCGCGGCTCAAGTTCGCCGACAGCAGGGGCGCGCGGCCGGTTGATCTGGCGGGACGTCCGGTCAGGCGCGAAACGATACGACGGCGCGGCGAAGAGCTGGAAATCACACTCCGCCCGTTCGAGATCGTGACATTACGGGTCGGTGGGGGAAAAAATTTTCACCTGTCGCGGGAAAAAGATTGATCCGTCAAAACTTTGCGCTATCGTTTACTTCGCGCGCGGCTCCTTGCTCTCATGTAATCCCGCGCGAGAAGGAAAATTTTCTCTCCGAATGAAGGAGCATTAGACGCAAAAATGGAAGAGCGATCGGGAGCCGTTCGCACGGTCTACGATTTCCCCGTTGCCGCCCATGTATGCAGCGATGGGGCAGTGCGCTACGTGAAGCTGGTGCGCAAGAACGGAAGCCAACCGCAGGGGACTTGCGCGCAGTGCCAGACTTCCTTCCAGTACGTCAAGCCCAAACCCTCGCCGGTGCGCCACGTGGACGGCGACGGAGTGACTCACTTCTAAAGCTTCGCGGACGCGGCCCGCGCCGTTTCCGCGCGTACATATATTGCCAGCTATTGCCAGCGCCGCCTTCGAGCCGCGCGCCTCGAAGGCGCTCGCGTCTCTGGACGGGGCAAGCCGCCTGGAGCGCTCGCGCCCGTCACCAGAGCGCCTGATATAAGGCATGCGATGGCGACGTCTCGGGCGGCCGCGGCCTGGCTTGACGCGTTCGCGCGCAGCCTTCCGTTGCCGGACGCACAAATCAATTCAGGCGGGTCCCGCATTTCCCCGTGTGCCACGTTTCATCCCGGGGGGCGAGACCTGTTCCGTTGCCGCGCCGTGCGTCAGTGGGCCTTGACCAGCCTGATCTTCGGGCCGCGATAGTAGCGTTCCAAATCCGCACCCACGAAGTCCCATCCCGCAGCCGGATCGAACCACGCGGTTATCTTCGGGATGAAAGGGCGCAGGAACAGGTTCCAGAAGCCGAAGTCCGGCGTAACCTTCACCCGCACCAGCGTGCCCGGATAGTGGGGCCATCGCGTCCCGCCGCTTGATTGGGCCTCGATCTCGAGCAGCTTCGGCCCTGGCACGCAGCTGAAGACGTGGAGATGAAGCGGCACGGAGGTTTCGCCACGCTCCAGGTAGTCCTGGATGGGAATCAGAATGCTCGCGCCGGCGTAGGTATCGGATGGAAATTCGAACTTCGCGCTCTCGATCTCCTGCCTGCCGTGCTCGGTCGTCTCACACCATCCGGCGCCCGAGCGGATATCGGCACGGCCTTCGCGCTCGATCGAGCCGTCCTTGCGATAGAAGGTATGGCGAAAGCTGGCGAGCGCGGGCACGGGCCGCTCGGGCGTAATCACCATCTCATCCTCCTCGGCGTCGTAATCGCCGTTCAGGTAATGGCTCTCGCCCTTGAGGAGCGCACCGGCGGTGACGTGTTCGACGGTGTATTTGCCATAGCCGATGGCTTGGCCGGTATTGGGGTTGAGAATCTCGAAGCTGACGGGCGGAAAATGGAGGACAAACTCCTCAGCCAAGCCGGCCGGCTCAGGCCCTGCCAGCCAGAACACGGCAACCGCAAGCGCCGTTGCCAGCGCGCGAGCCCATCGATGACGGCGCCACAACTCGGGATCTTCTTTCGACACGCGTCGCGCCGCCGCCACAAACCGGTACACGGCTTGCCGGGGCCGTCGGGATTTGGGAGGTTGGTCGCGATTCGTATCTTGCGTTCTCCAATGGACCAACGCAATCCATCCGCGACACGGCCATCGCCCGAAGCCCCGCGCCCCGCCGCCAGCCAGGCATTCGCCGAACGCCCGGACCGTTATCTCTGGGTGATGCTTGGCCTGCTGATGTCGGTCACGGTCTTCGAGGGCTATGACGTCACGATCTTCCACCTGTGCACTCCCGATATCGCGCGCACGTTTCATATGGACGATGCGGCGGTCGGTTTGATGGCATCGATCGTGAGATTCGGCGGGATGCTGGCGTTTTTCGTGGTTGTGCTGTCGGACCGGATCGGGCGAAAACCGATCGTCGCTGCCACAGTCCTCTTGTACGCGCTGTTCACGTTTCTCACCGCGGTCTCGCGCGGGCTCGCCACCTTCACGATTTTCCAGGCGAGCGCGCAGATTTTCCTTTCCGCCGAGTTCGCGGTCGCGGTGATAATGATAAGCGAGGAATTTCCCGACTCCTCGCGCGGGCGCGGCGTCGCCGTGCTGAACATGGTCGGGCTGCTCGGCGTGGTCGCGGGTGGCGGGCTTTACGGCGTGATCGCCGACTCGCGCTTGGGATGGCGCGGTATGTACCTGCTCGGAATCGCTCCGCTCCTGCTCGTCGCGTTCCTGCGGCGCAACCTGCGCGAGACCCGCCGCTTCGCCGCGCTTGCCGAAGAGCGGATCAAGACGGCGCAACTCGCGCCGCGCCCGATGCTTTCCGCGCTCAGGCAGGCGATAAGGCCGCTTCGCAGCAGGTATCGCGGGCGACTGCTGCTGGTCGCGCTGCTGTGGAACAGCGTGGGCCTGGTCGGCGCGCCGGCGGTGACGTTTTTCAGCCTCTACGCCAAGCGCGACCAGCATTGGACTTCGACCGAGATCGGACACGCTATCGTGCTCGCTTACCTGGTGGGAACGCTCGGTCATCTGGCGGCTGGATGGATGCTCGACCGCGTCGGGCGCAAACTGACGACTTCGCTTACCTACGTGGCAGGGGCGCTCGCGATGCTCGGGCTGTTCCAGACCGGGAGCCATCGCGCGATGCTGCTTTCGCTGGTCGTGACCGTGTTCGCATTCCAGGGCGCCCGCACTGCGACCGCGACCTATTCGGCGGAGCTTTTTCCGACCGAGATTCGCGCGACTTCGTACAGCATGACTGTGCAGCTTCTCGGTCAGATAGCGGCGCTGCTGACGCCGTTCACGATTGGGATGCTGTCGCATACGCTCGGGGGGCTTGGAAACGCGGTCGCGGCCGTCAGCGTGGGGCCCGTTATCGGCGCGGCGCTCGTGATGATGTTCGCGCCCGAGACCCGCGGCATGAAACTGGAGGAACTTTCCGCCGCCGTCATGGATTAGACAGACGAAACGGCAAATCGGGGGCACGGCGCTATACAAGCGATGCTCGACACGATCCTCGGGGCGAATCCACGGCTTCGGCGCGCGCAGTCACGAATTGCGCATCGCCTGTCCCGCGCTGGTATCAGCGCGGATATGGCGACCGCGCTCGGCGCGGCGGCAGGAATCGGCGCGGGCGTAGCGTTCTGTCTCGGCGCGACGGCGGCGGGTGTCGTATTGCTGCTCGTGAGCGCGGCGCTGGACGCGCTCGACGGAACGATCGCGCGCGAATGCGAGCGGCCGAGCGCGCTCGGCGGCGTGCTCGACCTGTGCTCGGACCGGGTGGTGGAAGCCGCGGTGATACTCGGAATCGCATGGCCGCGTCCGGAGCTTCATCTGGCGGCGCTGATGCTGGTTGCGAGCTGGTACGTGAATATCACGGTATTTCTTTCGGTGGGTGCCGCAATCGAGCATCAGGGACCCAAGCTAATCGACTATCCCCCGGGAATCCTCGAACGCACCGAGGCGATCCTGTTCTTCGTCGCGCTCGCAGTGCTTCGTCCGCTTGGAGCGATGCTCTGTTACCTGTTCGTCGCGCTGGAAGTGGTAACCGGGATCCAACGCCTCATCTTCGGATGGAGAAAACTCGGCACGTACGGCCGGTAGGCCGCACGTGCCTGGATTCGGGTCAGGATTTTCGCAGCTTCGGGAGAACCTCTTCGCCGATTCGCTGGATACACTCGCGCACGCGCGCGGACTCGGGACCGAGCGGAAGCCTGAGTCTCAGCGTGAAGCAATCGATTCCGAGGGCGCTGCGCCATCGCTCGAGCTGTTCGAGCCAGTCTGAGGCGGTGCCCAGGACGAGCCGGTCGCGCACCTTTTCGACTGTGAAGTCGGCCTCCGAGCGGAACTCCGGAGTCCACTTGATCATCCCGTACTTGAGATAGAAACGGCATTCCCCAAGCCATCGCTGGGCGAACACGCGTTCCGCCTCGGCCATGCTCGAGGCGAGCCATCCGTCGCGCAGCAGGACGACGTAGGGCTTGCGTCCGGCCTTGGCCGCCGCCTCGCGATACGCCTCAACCATCGGGCGCAGCTCCTCGGGCGATTCCAAAAACGGCGCCATCGTGTACCCATCACCCATCTGACCGGCCCGCGCGATCGACTTGGGCGCAAACGCGCCGACCCATATCGGCGGCGTAGGACGCTGGAAGGGCTTGGGCGTCAGGTGAATCGCCTCGTAATGGAAGTACTTGCCGTGATGGGAGAACGGACCTTCGGTCGTCCAAGCCTTGCGAATAAGCTCCATAGCCTCGACGAAGCGGCCCTCACGCTGCTTGAACGGTACACCGAAGTGGGCGAAGTAGCCCTGATGGTAGCCGACGCCGACCCCGAAAATCAGCCGCCCGCGCGACATGAAATCAACCGCGGCAGCCTGCTCCGCCAGATGGATCGGCTCGTACAGCGCGGGCATCAGGACCCCCGTCGCGAGCTTGATACGCCGGGTGCGCACGGCAACCGCGGCGAGAAACGTCATCGGATCGGGCAGCATGCATTCCGAGCGGGCGTGACGCTCGGGAAGCGCGATCAGATCGAAGTTCTGGCGCTCGGCCTCCTCGCATTCCGCGAGCACGTCCTCGGCAAAGCGCGCCGACGCCTCGGGACCGGGCTCGGGCTGCTCGTAAGGACCGCCGTGAGTGTCAGGAACGTAGCCAATATGAAGCATCCGGCAACAACTCCAACCGATTGAGTTTGGTTCGACCCTCCGCTTATCGCGCCGGCGAAAGCGAGCGTCAAGGCCCGGCCCTCCGGTTGCGCAACGATCCCGGGACTGAAACAATGCGCTAGATAGTGCTGCGTCCACGTGTCTCCCGCGCAGACTGGAGGGCGTGCCTGCGGCAATCGCATGCGACGCTTCCAAACCATCGTTATCATCCTCTGCCTCGCTTTTTACGTCTGGTTCCTGAGCCATTTCGGGACCCGCCAGGTGATGCACTATATCCGGCTGGCGGGATGGGGACTGGTGCTGACCATCTCGCTCGAAGCATTCGCGCGGTTTGCCAACACGCTCGGATGGTGGGTGACGCTCGGGCATTACGGAGACCGGGTCACGATGCGCGAGCTGTTCGGCGCGCGAGTCGCCGGCGAAGCCATCGACTACCTGACGCCGTCGCAGGTGGGCGGGCAGTTCGTGATGGCGATGATGGTGCGGCGAAAGCTCGACATGGCGGCGGGGCTGAGCACCGCGGTCGTGGCGTCGCTGTGCGAGATGGTCGGGCAGGTCGTCTTTATCGTGCTCGCCCTGACCCTCTCACTCGACATGGTGCCCGCCGCGCGTCATCTGTTCTGGCCGGTGGTAGGCGGCTTTGCGCTGGCGCTGGCGCTTATCGCCGGATACCTGCTGGTGCAAACCAGGTCACCGTTCACCTACCTGCTTCGTTTCGCGGCGAAGCTGCCGCTTAGGTTCGAGACCGCGCAATATGAGGAATCGGCCGCCGAGGCGGATACCATTCTGCGCGACTTCTACGCGCGCCATCATGCCCGGCTCTTCGCTTCGAGCCTGTTTTACGTAAGCGCATGGGCGCTGGGCCCGGTTGAAATCTATATACTGCTTCGGCTCCTGCACGTGCGGGCGTCGTTCGAGGTCGCGCTGCTGGTCGAAGCGGTGGGGATGCTGATCGAACGCGCCACCTTCCTTCTGCCAGCCAAGCTGGTCAGCCAGGAAGGCGGCAAGGCGCTGATTTTCGCCCTGCTCGGCTATCCGGCGAGTATTGGGTTTGCTATCGGATTTCTGCGCCGCATCAAGGAGATGGCGTGGGTCCTGTTCGGGATGGCGATCCTGACGTTCCATCGCATGATCAGCGAACGCGCAGAGCCGACCGGACCTCGGGTCCGTATGCACAGAGTTCCAGGGGAGGATCCCCTTTCAAGAGAGGAGTCTTTATGAAAAAGCTCGCGGCAGCGATTGCTGCAATCGCCGTATTCACGGCGTCGAGCGTTGCGATGGCGGGAATCGTTCTGGTCCAGAAGGAACAGGTTACCGGCACCGGACAACCGCAGAGCACCGAGCGCACCCTGATGATACAGGGTAACAAGGAAAAGATGGTCTCGGGCACCCATCAGGTGATCACCGACCTCGACAAGGGCACCATGTACATCATCTATCCCAGCCGCAAGGTCTACGTGGAGATGCCGTTTCCGCCGACCGGCCCGATGGCAAAGATGATGGGCAAGCCGGCGTTTCACGGCGCCCAGTTCAAGAAAACCGGCAAATCGCGCACCGTGGCCGGCTTCAAATGCCAGGAATATACCGGCTCAGGCAAGTTCGAGAGCGGCGAATACACCATCAACGAGTGCGTATCGGCGAACGTCCCGGGCGCGGCGGAGTTTCTCGCCTTCGAAGCCAACATGGTCAAAAAGCTCAAGGGCTCGGCCTACGACATGTCCTCGGAGCATCCCATGCCCCATGGCGTTCCGCTCGCGCAGGACGCCAGCACGCGGCTGACCAAAATCGCCATACCCAACCTGCCGCCCAAGGAAGCCGAGAAGCTCCAGCAGGAAATCAAGAACCATCCGCCGATCGTCAGCAGGGTCGAGGTGGAAAAGATTAGCGTGGAGAATCTTCCAGCGAGCACTTTCGAAGTTCCGGCGGGCTTCCAAAAGCAGGAGTTCGGGATGTTCCATGGCGGAGCGCCACAGGGCGCCCCGGCGCCGAAGCAATAGCCGCTTCGTGGCGCCTCGGTTCGATTAGCAAAAAAAGAGAGCAGCGCAGAGCCGCTGCTCTCTTTTTGTTTTGCCCCAACGTGCGCCTGAATCGTTCGGCGCCCGCGCGGGCATCCGCCGCCCCGGTCTCCAAAAAAAGCCGGCGCCGGTCTGAGACCTTTCGGCTTTCCGCACCGGCGGCCGACGATTTGCCAGGCTCCGCCTACGTCGCTGCCTTTTCGGCCGGTTCAGGCGCAGGAGCTGCGGCCTGCTGGGACGCGTTCAGGGCGGCGCACACTTCCCATACCCAGGTAACGCTGGACAGTTCGTCGGCGGCAAACAGTTTGAGCGCTTCCTTGGTCGCGAGGTCGTCCTTGAGCAGCTCCGCAAACTCGTGGATCGGACGCACCGCTTCCTTCGCGTCGCCAACCTTTTTTGTGAAAGTCAGCAGCTTCTCGGTGTCCGGAACGTTCGGGTCGCCGAGGTAAGCCTTGAACTTGAGTCCTTCGTCGCTTACCGTCGCGCGCTTCTCGCCCCCGAGTTCGAGCAGGCGCTGTTCGAAAACCCTGGCATGATACGCTTCGCGCTCGGCGATCATGTGAAGGCCGGTGTGGATGCAGTCGGTCTTGCAGACCGCAGCCCACGCGGCAAACGCCTCACCACCGTTGGCCTCACCCACCCGCACCTTGTCGAGAAAGCTTATGACCGCGTCGCGTTCGGACTTGTAGGTGCGGCCGAAGGCGCGGAATCCGCCGTCTTCGGGCTTCGCACTTCCGTTACCCTCCAACCGCGCCATCTCCTCTTCGAAGGCAGCCTTGCTGATTATCCCCGCGCGAAAAGCTCTGAGGATTTGCCTGAATTCGAACTCGCGATCCATCGGAGATCCCCTCCTCCGTTGCCGAGCATTTTTTAACCCTGAGGATTGGAGGATAGGGCCGCTTTCGGAAGTAAGTCAATTGATAAAGGCTGCCATTGCTCGCTCTTGCATTGTGGGCGCGACTGCCGCATCGGCGAGCAAAACCCGCGGTTCGCAATCCTGGCTCGCGGGCGATCTCAAAAAGACCGCGCGCTCGTGGAGAGCTCGGACCATTGAACGCAGCACGAGAAGCCCGATCGCGGTGAAGGCTGCTATGGTCGAATTTCCGGCCCATCTGATATCGTGACGCATCGCCGCCGCGCCGACCCGCGCGGCAGAGGAACGCAGTCGCATGGAAAAAATAGGCACGGTGAGCGAACTTTGGCGCTATCCGGTCAAGTCGATGGCCGGCGAAAGGCTCGAACGCTGCGAAGTTGGTACGCTTGGCGTGGCAGGCGACCGCGGATGGGCATTGCGCGACGAGAAGGCAGGCGAAGTGCGCGGCGCGAAGAAACTCGGCAGCCTGATGCGATGCGCCGCAGTTTATCTGGAGGAGCCCGCGGGCGGCCGCATCCCGCACGCTGAAATCACCTTGCCCGGCGGCGAGCGCGTACGCACCACCGATACCGAGTCCGTCAACCAAAGGCTTTCCGGATTCCTCGGCCGCCCGGTCACGATTTGGCCGCTTCAGCCACCCGAAAACCGCGACTTCTATCGGCGCGGCGCCCCTGACAATCCCGACATGAGCCTTGAGCTGCGGGAAATCTTCGGGCGCATCGGCGACGAGCCGCTCCCGGACTTAACCGGCGTGCCGCCGGAGATCTTCGAATTCACGTCGCCACTCGGCACGTACTTCGATGTATTCCCGTTGCACATCCTGACAACGGCCTCGCTCGAAGAGCTTGCCCGGCGAAACCCCGCCTCGATAATCGACGTTCGCCGCTTCCGTCCGAATATCGTGGTCCAAACGCGGCCCGATTTGACCGGCTTCGTCGAGGCCGATTGGGTTGGCAGGATGCTGGTGATCGGCGAGGTCCGGATCAAGCTCGAAATCCCGTGCATGCGATGCGTGATGCCGACACTCGAACAGGAGGGCCTGCCCAGGGATTCGAGCGTGCTGCGCACGATCGTGCGCGAGGCGGGACAGAATTTCGGCAGCTACGCCACCGCGTCGCGTGGCGGCAGCGTCGCGGTCGGCGCCGAGGTGCTAATCGAGTGAGCTTGCCAGGTCAGCCGCGATAGCCCACTCGCGTTGGCGGGAAAGTGAGCAGCGGGTGGGCGGCGTATGAAAACAACAAGGGCGGCCCTATCCGAGCCGCCCTTCTTCACGTTGTACGGCGCGCGACTACTTGATTTGCGTGCCGGTTGATTCGGCGACCAGTTCCGCGAGATCGCGCACCCGCATCTCCTCTTCCAGCGAGCGGGATTTGACCGCGTCCTCCATCATCGTCATGCAGAACGGGCATCCGACCGCGAGCGTCCTGGGCTTCGCGCCGCTTATCTGATCGAAACGCTTCTGGTTGATGCGTGTGCCCTCGTGCTCCTCTTTCCAGAAGCATCCGCCGCCGGCTCCGCAGCAGAAGGTGCGGTTCTTCGAGAGCTCGACATCGGCGACGTCGGTGCCGGGAATCGCGCGCAAAGCTTCACGCGCGCCGTCCCATTTGCGGTTGTGGCGCGCCATATAGCACGGGTCGTGATAGGTGATGCGCTCGTTGATTGCCTGCGAGGGTTTGAGCCGGCCCGACTTGATAAGCTCGGCGATGAACTCGGCCTCGTGTACGACTTCGTAGCTGCCGCCGAAATCCGGGTACTCGTTCTTGAGGTTATGGAAACAGTGCGGGCATTGGGTGACGATGCGCCTTGGCTTGTAGCGGTTCAACGTCTCCACGTTCTGCTGCGCAACCGTCGCATAAAGATATTCATTGCCGAGCCGGCGCGCCGGGTCGCCGGTGCACATCTCCTCGCGACCGAGGATCGCGAACTTTACACCGGCCTGTTTCATCAGGCTGGAGAAGGCGCGGCTCACGCGCTGGTTGCGCTCGTCGTAGGAACCGGCGCACCCGACCCAGTAGAGAATCTCGATGGATGAGGGGTCTTCGACCGCGGCCATCTCGGGAATATCCAGTCCCTGCGCCCACTCTGCGCGTTTTTCCTGCGCAAGTCCCCAGGGATTGCCCTGCACTTCGATTCCCTTGAAGGCGTTGGTCGCCTGCTGCGGGAATTTCGCCTCCATCAGGACCAGGTTACGGCGCATATCAACGATACGCTGGATATGCTCGATGCCGATCGGGCATCCCTCCTCGCACCATCCGCACGTCGTGCATCCCCACACCGCGGCCTCCGTCGCGACCTCGGTGATCATGTCCGGGCCTTCCCACGCCGGAGCTTCGCCGCCATCTTTTGCCGTGGCCTTCGCGGCGAGCAGCGTGGGCGCTTTCTGCAACAGATGCTCGCGCTGCTCGATAACCAGGTATTTCGGATTCAGCGTCTTGCCGGTGTTGACGGTCGGGCAGTTGATCGTGCATCGCCCGCACTCAAGGCACGACGCCATGTCGAGCAACTGCTTCCAGGTGTACTGCTCGACCTGCGAAACGCCGAAGGTCTCGGCGTTCTCGAAATCCTTGATCGGTGCGAGCCGCCCGCGCGGCCCGAGGTTGCGGAACAGCAGGTTGAGCGGGCCAAAGATGAAATGGCGCAGCTTGGTGAACGGGAAACAGAAGAGCAGCGAGTACACCAGCAGCACGTGCACCAGCCAAAGCCATCGATGGAACGTGCGGCCCGCACCGAGCGCTCCTTCCAGCGCCCCGACCTGGCGCCCCAGGTACGCCCATTCGGTAAAGCTCGGGTGGAGCGCGTTGATACGCGCGCCCTCGAGCATCAGGCCCGTAACCACGACCAGCAACATCAGGGTCATCGGAAACCAGTAGCCGAGCCGATTCTCCCAGTTGTCGACGACTTTCTCTTCGGGCGGGCGGTTCAGTACGGTCGGCCTGCGCACGATACGGCGGAAGAACTCGAACAGGACACCTGTCACCAGCAACAGAAAGAAGGTGTCCATCGCGGCTTTAAAGAACAGGTAGAAGTCGCCGTAGTAGAAGTAGAGGTCGTAGCCGAACAGGAACTTCGACGCTTCGCGAAGATCGCTGTTGAACATCACGATGGTTGTGCCGATCGTCAGCCCGATGAACGAGACGTAGAACGCGTAGTGCATCCATCCCCACGTCTCGCGAATCACGTAGCCCTGGCCGATCGCGTCGCGCAGCATCAGCATCACACGCCGCGGCATCCGGTCGAAGCGGTTTTCTCCCGCCTGGCCGAGGCTGACCACCCTGTACCATCTCCAGCCCGCATATACGAACGCGGCCAGGAGCAGGCCCAAAAGCCCGTACATGATGACGATAAACGCAACGGGCACGTTCCATAGGATCGGGCGCGTGATTTGCTCGTTCATTTAATGCTCCAATCAGACGTCCGCGCCCCGCAGGGGCGGGAGCTGTTCAAACCAGAAGACTTTAACCAGACCATCGACGATAAATTCAACATCGCAGGCACAGGACGGTTGTTCTTTCAGTCTCGCCCTCTGCCGGCAATCAGGGCATGCCCCGCTTTTTGAATGGACCATTCGCCGGCGTCGTGGATAGTTTTCGCTGCCTGCCGACTGGCGCTCTCACTGATGGCGTTACGCCTGCTAGATATAGGGCCAGGAAACCGCGCGGCAACGATCTCCGGCACTTTCACCACGGAGAACACGACCGCGACCGGCGACGATATCCAGTTTGCGGCCACGCGGCGATAAACTGGAGCGGGGATTCTGTAACTCACGAACTGGGGCTAACGAGGCGGGCAAAGAAGCCCGCGCTGCGGACCGCTCTTTAACGGAGTGCGATCCGGAGCGAGGGCCGGCGAAGGAAGCTTCCGAAGTCTCGGCTACTGCTTGAGCTTCTTCACTTCCTGCACCATCTCGGGCACCGCCTTGAACAGGTCGGCGACCAGCCCGTAGTCGGCGACGTTAAAGATCGGCGCTTCCTCGTCCTTGTTGATCGCGACGATCACCTTGGAGTCTTTCATGCCTGCCAGATGCTGGATCGCGCCGGAGATTCCGACCGCTACGTAAAGCTCGGGTGCAACCACCTTGCCGGTCTGCCCGACCTGCAGATCGTTGGGAACGAATCCCGCATCGACTGCGGCCCGGCTTGCGCCCATCGCGGCGCCCATCTCATCGACCAGCGGTTCGAGCACGGTCTTGAAGTTTTCGCCCGACTTCAGTCCGCGTCCGCCGGAGACCACGATCCGCGCTTCGGTAAGCTGCGGACGGTCGCTCTTGGTCTGGTTGAAGGCGACAAACTGCATCCGGGTCGAAGCGCCGTCGAGCTCGGCGTTCACCTTTTCGACCGGCGCGGCGGAATCGCCGGGCTTGGCCGCGTCGAACGCGGTTGCACGAACCGTGACCACTTTGACCGGCCCTTCCATCTCGACCGTCGCAAGCGCGTTACCCGCGTACATCGGACGGATGAACGTGCCGTCGTCGTTAATCGCGACGATTTCCGACGCCATCGCGGCACCAAGCCGCGCGGCCACCCGCGGCATCAGGTCCTTGCCCAGCGCGGTCGCGGTCGCAAGGACGTACTCGGCGCCGATGGACTTGACCAGCGCGGCGAGCGCCTGGGCGTAAGCGTCGGCGAGGTAGTTCTTGAGCGCTGGATGCGCGAGCGCGATCACCTTGGCGCACCCGTACTTCGCAAGCTCCCCGGCAAGCTGCTCCGGATTGTCGCCCGCCACGACCGCTATCGCCTTGCCGCCGCGCTTTTGCGCAAGCTCCTGCCCGGCAAGGAGCGCCGTCAGGCTGCTTTTTGGAAATTTGCCCTGCTGATGTTCGGCGAAAACCAGAACGTCACCCATCGTCTGTTCACTCCATCGCCGCGATACGGCCGGAATTACCGTTCCGCCCGGGCGATTTGTTTGCGGATTCGAGCGCTTCGAGCGCGCGCAGCCTCAGATAACCTTCGCTTCGTTGTGCAGCACCTGCACCAGCTCTTCGACGGAAGCGACCTTGCGGCCAGCCTGGCGCTTGGGCGGAGGATCGAGCTTCTTTATCTTGAGCTTGGGAGCCAGGTCGACGCCGAGGCTGTCTGCAGGGATCTCCTTCAACTCTTTCTTGCGCGCCTTCATGATACCGGGCAGCGAGGCGTAGCGCGGCTCGTTAAGGCGTAGATCTGTCGTAATGATAGCCGGCAGGTCGAAGGCGACGGTTTCCAGCCCGCCGTCAACCTCGCGCACCACTGTGCACTTCCGATCCTGGAACTCGACCTTCGAGGCGAACGTCGCCTGCGGCCATCCGAGCATCTCGGCCAGCATCTGGCCGACCTGGTTGGAGTCGTCGTCGATCGCCTGTTTGCCGAGGATTATGATGTCGGGCTTCTGCTCTTCGGCGATCCTGGCCAGCACCCGCGCTATCGCAAGGGTGTCGAGCGCGGCGTCGCTGCGCACCAGAATCGCCCGGTCGGCGCCCATGGCAAGACCGGTGCGAAGCTGCTCCTGCCAGGTTTGCTGGCCAACCGAGACAAGGACGACCTCACCGCCCTGCTTCTCTTTGATTCTGAGCGCTTCCTCGATGGCAATCTCGTCGAACGGGTTGATAACCCACTTCACGTTGTCGGTGGCGATTCCCGAGCCGTCGGGCAGAACGCGAATGGTGGTTGCCGGGTCGGGGACTCTCTTTACGGGAACCAAAATTTTCACGACAGTCACTCTCCGGGCATCTCAACGCAGCGATGCCGTCGTTGGAAAAGCGGCGCAATAATCCAGGGAGCAAAATCTCAAACCGCGGTAACGGTAACAGCGGCGCTAATACCAGTCAAATCTTTGTCGGGGCCAATCTAATAGGTTTCGGTGCCACTATTGATTGTAACCCAGCCTCTGGCTTAACTCACGCCCTGCTTCCATAACCAGCGGGGCCATCTCGGATGTAATTCGCTCCTCGGGTAGCCGGTAAACCGGTCCAATCACCGCGAGCGAGCCCACGACCGAACGCGTGTAGTCGCGAATCGGCACCGCCACCGACGCCACTTCGTCAAGGAATTCGCCGCTATCGGTCGCATAACCGTTCTGCGCTACGGATTCCAATTGGGCAAAAAGCTGCGCGCGCTCAACGATAGTCCTTTCGGTAAAGCGTGGCAAAGTCTCCTGCAGCGACGAGCGTATCTGCTCGTCAGTATCGAAAGCGAGATGGACCTTCCCGGTCGCCGTGCAATGCAGCGGCAGCGAAAGTCCAACCGGAGAAGTCACCCGCACGGCGCGATCCTCGGGATCAACCGTCTCGATCGGAACGACGGCATCACGCCGATGGACCGCGACGAAAGCGCTCTCGCGGCATCGGCGTGCCAGCTCGTTCAGAATCGGGCGCGCCTGCCTGACCAGGCCCATCTGTTCGATATAGCGACGCCCAAGGTGCAGGCACTTGATGCCGAGGCGGTAGTTTTCCGTCGCCTTGTTCTGCTCGATATAGCCGCGCGCCTCGAGCGTCGCGAGCAGCCTGAAGACGTTGTTCTTGTGCAGCTTGAGGCGCTTGGACAGTTCGGTGACGCCAAGCTCGTCAACGTCGCCAAAAAACTGTTCCAGTACGTCGAGCGCGTGCGCGACCGACTGGATAACATAGTTCGCTTTTTCCCGCCTTACGACCATCCCGATCCCGTATATTTTGCTGGTCCGCAGACCCGCCGTCAGTCCTTTTGGGAAGGCGTTTTAATTTAGGCAGGGGGGGTGGGTATGTCAACGCCGTTAAAATCCGCCTGCGGGCCCCAGCTGAAAGGTACTGGAGCAACTTTCAGACGACGATTTTCAGCCGGCTGGTTGCGGAAAGTGGAAGACACAATCGAGATGGGAGCGAGCCAGCTCTCAGCACCGCGCCCCAGCGGCCAAGACGGCTTCTTTCCCTGGTCTTGCTCTTTCGCAGGGGAGGCAGGAGAGGCGCGGCGGGGTATGATTTCTCAACCGCGTGCTAGAGTGCGACCGCTTTGACAATATGGAATAAATCGATCGAAGCGCCCGGGTCGCTACGCCGTCCAACCTTACGGGATGCGGCGTAAGGTACAGCGGGCGTACGGAGCACCTTTGTGATAAGCCATCGCGGACTTCGCCATCTCGCTCTCAAGGTCTCGGACGTCGAACGGGCGCGTGAATTTTACCAGCGCGTCTTTGGTCTGAAGGTCGTATGGCAACCCGATCCGGACAACGTTTACCTGTCCTCCGGATGCGACAATCTCGCGCTTCATCGAGGCGCGGTCGGTGGCCGCGAGGCACAGGCGCTCGACCATCTTGGCTTTATCGTGCCGACGCTCGCGGAAGTCGAAGCTGCCTGGGAGTGGGCGCAGACAAACCGCCTCGACATCGTCCATCCACTTCGCCACCATCGTGACGGCTCGATGTCGTTCTATATCCGTGATCCTGACGGCAACGTCATTCAGCTCCTTTACGAGCCCTCGATAAGTCCGAAACGTTTTGCCTGACGAATTTCCCAACGCCGCCTGTCGGTTGATAGGGGGAGAAGGCTCATCTGCCATGTTAAAGAACCGCGCGACCGCTGAAGCAACCGCCGCCTACGCCGGCCGTTTTCCGCATCTGCCGGCAAACTTTCGCTCCGCGCTGGGACTTGCCATCTCGTCGATAGGAATCGGCACGTATCTCGGCAATACCGACGAAGACAGTGACCGCGCCTACGCCGACGCCCTGCGCGCGGCGCTTCGCGGCGGAATCAACCTGATCGACACCGCCATCAACTACCGTTTCCAGCGTAGCGAACGAACGATCGGAAAGGTGCTCGCCGAGATGGTCACCGCGGGGGAAATCCGCCGCGAGGAAATCGTCATCGCGACCAAGGGCGGTTATATCACGTTCGACGGCGCGGTCCCGCCCAACCCGCACCAATGGTTCGAAGAGCACTTCATCAAGACCGGAATCGTCAGCCCAGGCGATCTGGTCGAGGACTCGCATTGCATCACGCCCCGCTACCTGGAGCGGATGCTTGAGATGAGCCGCGAGAACCTCGGCCTGGAAACCATCGACATCTATTACCTGCACAATCCCGAGACCCAGCTCGTCGATGTCGAGCGCGCGGAGTTTTACACGCGTATCGCGGGGGCTTTCGAATTCCTGGAACGCGCCGTGGCCGATCGGCGAATCGCGGTTTACGGCGCCGCGACCTGGAACGGTTTTCGGGCCGCACCCACCGAGCGGGGATGGCTCGCGTTGGACGAACTCGCGCGAATCGCACGCGAGGTCGGCGGCGACAGCCATCATTTCCGCGCCATCCAGCTTCCGTACAACCTCGCGATGCCTGAGGCGGTCACGCTGGCCAACCAGGGCGTGGCGTCGCAGAGGACCACGCCGGTTGCGATGGCGAAGGAACTCGGGATGGGAGTGTTCGCAAGCGCCTCGCTCCTGCAGGGGCGGCTGGCCCGCGATCTTCCGCCAATCCTTAAGGAAGCTTTTCCCGAACTTGCAACCGACGCGCAGCGCGCGCTGCAGTTTGTGCGCTCGACACCGGGAATCGACGTGGCGCTGGTCGGGATGAAATCAATCGCGCACGTTGAGGAAGTACTCGCCCTGATGCGACATCGCCCAGCCTCGCACGAGGCCCTAATGAAGTTGTTTCGCCCCAAAGCGTAGCTGACGACCCCGCCGAGTGCCGTCCCATAGCCGGACTGGTGAGACCCTGCTTCGGTTCAGGTTGCGTTTTCTGCTTTGCCGGGCATCCTGCTAGCCGTCTTCCGAAGCGGAAGGCAGGCGTGCGGAGACCGGCTCACGCACCTCGCAATCGAAACGCCGCCGCTTAAGCTTGCGGCATACCTTTCGCGCGCGCCATTCGCTCAGGTCGACCACCTGCAGTATGTACCCGTGCCGTCCGCGCTGTTTGTCGTGCACGAGTTCGAAGCGCGCGCCGTGTAGCTCGCGCGGCGCGGTCCGGATAGCGCTGTGCATCGCCCATCGCGCATGCCGCAAGGTTCGGAATGCGCCGCCGATCCGGATGCTGTAATCGCGCGGGGTGCGCGCCATCACGACTTCGCGATGCCTGCGGGTGCGGGAGGCCGCCGCTTCGTAGACGCTCTTCGCCTTGGCGGTCGGGCGCGCAGGTTGCTGCGGCCCGGGTACGCGATGATCGGCCTCAAGCGGGGCGGAGGACGGTTCGATGGTGCTCGCCAGCGTGACCGGAGCTGGCGCACCGTCAAGCTCTTCGGCAAATGCCACGTTCAACAGATGCCTCATCTCGCGGTCACGCCGGGCGTAGGTCTCTCCGCCGAGCACGACACCGATCACGCGATGGCCGTCGCGGACCGCGGAGCTCACCAGATTGTAGCCCGACGCGCGGATAAAGCCGGTCTTCATCCCGTCACATCCGGGGTAATTTCCGAGCAGATGGTCGTGTCCCTGGATGATCTGGCCGTGGAAATAGAACTGCCGCACCGAGAAGAAGTGATAATATTGCGGAAAGGTATGGATCAGCGCTAGTGCGAGCGTTGCCATGTCACGGGCCGTGGTCTTCTGCTCCGGATTGGGCAGGCCCGACGCATTTTCGAACCGCGTTCGCTTCATCCCGATCCTTTGCGCCTCGGCATTCATCATCCGGGCGAAACTCGTCTCGCTCCCTCCCAGCGCCTCGCCGAGCACAACCGCCGCGTCATTGGCCGAGCGCGTTACGACCCCCAGGATCGCCGATCTAACGGTAATTGTGCCGCCGGGCCTTAGGCCGAGCTTGGTGGGCGATTGCGCCGCGGCGTGGACCGATACCGGGAGCCGCTGGTCGAGCCTGAGCTTGCCGTGCGCGAGCGCTGCGAAGGTCAGGTACAGGGTCATGAGCTTCGTAAGCGAAGCCGGATAGGTTTGGGTGTCAGGGTTGTGCGACTCAAGCACCCGGCCTGTCGCCGCGTCGACCACGATCGAGGCGTGCACCATCGCCATGGCGCGCAACGGACTGGCGATGATCGCGGCTCCGACGGCGATCAGAAACGGCGCAAGCCATGTCAGTTTCAGATGAGAACCGGGAGCCGACAGGCACAAGTTTGAACCACTTTGAAGATCCCCGGCCGTCCCTTCAATCATCACCACAACCTCCCCGTAGCCGAGAGAAACAGATTATCGGGGTACCAGCCTAAATTTCTTTCTTGTACGTAGCAATCGTTTCCACGCCAATCCGCCTCGCGCGCCGGGATTTCTTTGGTTTTTCCTGCGCAGCTTTTTTGCGACCCCACCTTGCACCGCGATCGACCATCTCTATAGGGTGAAGTCGGAAACCCTGCGCCAGGGAGGTGCAAAATGAAGCTGACAAGCCAAGCGGCAGAAATTCTCAAGGCGGCGAGAACTGACGCAGGCGTATCTCCGGACGCCGGACTCCGCATCCGGCGCGCCGATTCCGAGCATGGCGACCAGGGCGGAATCGTCGCACTCGCCCTCGCCTTCACTGACGCCCCCGAACCCAACGACGAAACAATCGAGCAGGAAGGACTACGAGTGTTCATTGAGCAAAGCCTAATCGAACCGCTCTCCGAGCGAACGCTCGACGTCCGCTCGACCGAACAGGGCTCGGAACTGGTCTTCCGTTAAATCGCGCCGCGCACAAGCCCATCCAGCCGTGCAAGCGCGAGCGTTGACAGCGGCATAACCGCTCGACGACAATCACTCGCGTTGCCATGGCCCTTGGAGGCTTCACGATTATCGACGCGGACGGGCACGTAACCGAGCCCGCCTCGCTCTACAGCACGCATATCGATCCGGGGTTTCGCACCCGGGCTGACGAGGTTCTCTCGCGGCTCGGCAAGGGCAACCTTGGAATAATCCCGGCGCTCTATCCCGGATGGCGCTCGGCGGCACGTCCGCTCGGCGAAGCCGACGAAGTTCCCGGCTTGGACAAGTTTCCTTCCGGGCGCAATCATCCGCTCGCCTCACCCGCCGGCGGCTACTCGGCGCGCGAGCGTATCGCCGACATGGACAAGGAAGGAATCGACGTCGCGGTATGTTTCGCAACGGTCGCAACGTCGGTATCCGCCGCGGAGGACCCGGCTTTCGAGGCCGCACTCGCTCGCGCCTACAACCGATGGGTCGGCGAGTACTGCTCGGAATATCCCAGGCGTATCAAGGCGGTCGGGATCGTCCCCCAGCGTGACATGGCCCGATGCGTCGCCGAGGTCCAGTATCTTGCGCGCGAGCCGTGGTGCGTCGGAATCATGACCTTCGGCAATCTCGATGCGAAGCTTGCCGACCATCCGTACTTCGATCCCTTCTACCGCGCGGCACAGGACGCTGACCTTCCCGTATGCTTTCACGGCGGAACCGACCGCCCGCCGTTTGCGCCCGGACGCCAGGACGTGGGCAACAACATGTTCCTGATGCACTTGACCGGACACGTGTGGCATCAGATGCGCGCGATGGCGTCCGTGGTGGGAGGCGGACTGTTCGAGCGCTATCCGAAACTGCGCTTCGGCTTTTTCGAGGGCGGGATTTCGTGGGTCGGATGGTGGGCGGAGCGAATGGACGCGCATTACGAGCACTTCGCGCGCCATACCCCGCATCTTTCGCGAAAGCCGTCGCAGTGGATGAGTTGTGAGCGATGCTTTTATACCTTCGACCCCGACGAAGATCTGCTGCCCGAGGTCGCCCGTCAGCTCGGGTTCACGCGCTTGATGTGGGCTTCGGACTACCCGCACTTCGACGCGCGCTTTCCCGACGCCGCCGAAATAATCGTCAACCATCCGCGCCTTGACGCCGACGCAAAACGCGCGATGCTCTCGGAGAACGCGCTGCGCTTCTATACGCGACTCAGGGTATAAGCCTCAGGCACCTGAGGTCCGCGCGCCCGTAGCATCCGATCGTCACCCGGCGGAGAATTCCCCATGGCCGAACCAACACATCGCTTTGTCCAGACCAACGGGATCAAAATGCACGTCGCCGAACAGGGTGCAGGACCGCTCGTGCTCATGTGCCACGGATGGCCGGAGAGCTGGTACTCGTGGCGCCATCAGATATCGGCGCTCGCCGACGCGGGCTTTCACGCCGTCGCACCCGACCAGCGCGGCTACGGACAGACCGATCGCCCCGAACCGATCGAGGCATACAACATCCTGCAGTTGGTCGGCGATATCGTCGGGCTGGTCAACGAGATGGGCGCGGAGCCGGTCGTAATCGTCGGGCATGACTGGGGCGCACCGGTAGCATGGTACTCGGCGCTGCTGAGACCCGACCTGTTCCGCGCCGTCGCGCTTCTGAGCGTGCCCTATCTTCCCCGTTCGTCGGTCAGGCCAAGCGTGGCGCTCGGCGCAATGGCGGGAGACAAGAACTTTTACCAGCTCTACTTCCAGGAAGTCGGCAGGGTCGAGCGCGAGCTGGAAGAAGATCCGCGCCGCACGATGGCGATGATGCTGTATTCAGCCTCCGGCGATGCGCCGGAGAATCGGCGATGGCGCTTTCTGTTCGAGAAGAACCAGCGTTTCATCGACACCGGCGTGATGCCCGAAAAACTGCCGTCGTGGCTTTCCGAAAAGGACCTTGATTTCTTCGCGGGAGAGTTCCAGCGCACCGGCTTTCGCGGCGGCATCAACTGGTACCGCAATATCGACCGCAACTGGGAGCTGACGCCCTTCCTGGACGGCGCCAAGGTCCGCCAGCCGGCTCTTTTCATCGCGGGCGACGCCGACCCGGTTATCCCGATGACGGGTGGAGTCGATGGCGCCTATGCCGCGCTCGACGTCACGATGCCGAACCTCAGGAAGAAAGTTCTGCTCGCCGGCGCGGGTCACTGGATTCAGCAGGAACGGCCCGCCGAGGTGAACCGCCTGCTCATAGAGTTCCTGAAGAACCTTTGAGATGGCTGCGCGCAAACCGCAAAAGACCCACCCTGCGAATCGTAACCGCAAGCGTGGCGCCGACCCTAACAGCCCGCGCCGCGCCATCGACGGCCTCAAGCCCGACGATCATGCCGTCAGGGCGCTCGGTATCCGGCTCGAAAGACTGCGCGACGGCGCGGCAACCATGTCGATGACGGTGACCGAGGCGATGAGCAACGGACTCGGCATGTGTCACGGCGGAATAATCTTCACGCTGGCCGACACCGCGATGGCCTACGCGAGCAATTCGCGCGGCGTGCCGGCGGTTGCCGCAACCGCCAGCATCAATTTCGTACGGCCGGCCAGGACCGGCGACCGCCTGGTCGCCAGGACTGTCGAGCGCCATTTGAGCCGCCGCACCGCGCTCTACGAAGTCGACGTGACGCGCGGCGACGGAGCGATCATCGCGACCTTTCACGGCCGCGTGATGTTTCTCGCGGACGACTCGGAGAAAACCGGCCCGTCGCGTTGACGTTACTCGGCGAACCGCTGCGCTATTGTCACCGAAACGCGCGGCGGTCAGACCTTGAAGCGGATGTGGATGATGTCGCCGTCGCGCATCACGTAGTCCCGCCCCTCGAGCCTGAACTTGCCTGCTTCCTTCACCTTGGCTTCCGATTTCAGCTCGGCGAAGTCCTCGTAACTCATCACCTCGGCGCGGATGAAGCCTCGCGCGATGTCGGTATGGATTTTCGCCGCCGCATCCAGGGCGGTTGCGCCGCGCTCCAGCGACCAGGCGTGCGCCTCGGGCTCGCCCGCAGTGTAGAACGTGATCAGGCCCAGGTGATGGTAGAGCGCGGCGATCAGGCGATCTCGCGCCGGAGCTTCGAGACCCGCCGCCGAGAGCATCTCCCTCTGCCCGGCTTCGTCCAACTCCCATAGCTCGGCTTCAAACGCCGCCGCGAGCCGGAACACGTCAAGCCCGTGCGCGCGCAGCGTCTCGCGCTCGCTCCCGGTAATCTCGGCGGTTGCCGCCTCGACATCGCAGTTCACGACCACCAGGGCCGGTTTGCGCGACAGGAACCCGAAGCTGGAGAACGCCTGAAGCTCCTGATGGGTCATCTCGAGCGTGCGAAGCGGTTTGCCCTCTTCGAGCCACTTGAGAACCCGCTCCAGCGCCGCCCGCTCGAAATCGCTGCCGCCGCGCTCCTTCTTGAGCCGTTCCAGCCGGCGCTCGGCCTGGTCGAAGTCCGCGAAAACCAGCTCGCCCTCGATGCTCTCGACCGCGGCCGTGAGCGCCTGTCGATTGCCCGCGAACTGCGGCACCACGATTAGCAGCGCGTCGAGGTCGCGGATGAGCGGTAGCAGGCTTGGGTCGAGCGCGGCGCCTTCCTTCTGCTCCCTGGGATTGGGCGCGAAATCAACCACCGTAAGCTCAACCGGAATCTTCTTCCTCGAGCCGTAGATCGCCTCCAGGTTGTCGAGCCGCGCGTCGCGCACCTTGATCTGGCCCGGACGCGCGCGCGCCTTTCCCTCGGATGCTCCGTGAATCGGCGCAAGCCCGGTCAGGGCATGAAACACTGTCGATTTTCCGGCGCCTCGCGCGCCGATTATCCCCGTCTTCACAACCTATCAAGGATGGCAGACATCGCGAGCGAGCGCATCCCGCCCGGTCAAAGCCTCCAGGCGACGCACCCGGCATAAGCGCCCGAGATACGAGCGAACCCCGGTTCATCCGGCCGATTAAACCCGCGCGCGCCTTGACAGCAGCCCGTCATGTGCAACAAGTACTGTCTGTTAACCTGATACGGGCCGGAGAGTGACGCAATGGGACAGGCGACAGACGCTGGAAGAGTTCTCGGTCATGTGAACGGCGACAGCAACGAAAGCGGCCTCTCCCGCTACGAAGTCTCCTTTGGGCAGACGGACACGCGATGGGCTGAGATGCTGGCTCGCAACGCCGAGCGTCTGGTCAAGGGCAGTTATTCCTTCCATTGGCTCAACACTGATGCGGCCAATTTCGGCCGGCGCGCCAAGCCCTCGTCGCGCGGACTGACTTACACCGACATCAATAATGTCCGTCCCTACGGCGACGTGCCCGAGCACGTTGAGTGGAAGAGTTTCGCACCGCGCGGGGCGCTGCGCGATCCGTACCGCGCCGAGATGCCGACGATAGAGGATTACACGGTGCTCGACTCGTGCGAGGTGTGGGCCGACAACGTCGTCACGCTTTACGAGGAAGCCAAGGCGCGCCAGTGGAACGCCACGCGCGATATCCCGTGGGAGGAGCTCAAGCCCCTGCCCGAGGACCTGGAAAAGGCCACCTGCCAGCTCTGCACCTTTCTGACCGAGGTCGAATTCGTCGCCGGCGACTTCCCGGCCAAGTGGATGTACCGGATTCCGCAGGATTTCCTGGAGGTCAAAAGCTTTCTCAGCACCCAGATCATGGACGAGGCGCGCCATCAGGAGGTGTTCCGCAAGCGCGCGATCGCGGGCGGCGGCCTGATGCATTGCGCGCCGGGCTTCGAGTGGGCGCTCAAGGCGATTCTCGACGCACCCACCCATACGATGGGCACCTTCCTGCTCAACCTGCTCGGCGAAGGCCTGGTGCTCTCGATTTTCCGCTCGGGCGAGATGATCGCCAAGACCCACGTGGACAAGGAAATCTTCCGCCGATGCATGCAGGATGAGGCGCGGCACGTTTCCTACGGCGTGATGCAGTTCAAGTACTACCTTGACAATACTCACGACCGCGAGACGGCGCTCGAACAACTGCATCGCTTCGCCGACATCGGCGAGCGCGTAATCCTTACCGCCTTCACCGAACCGGCGCTGATCGAACCGGTCGCGATCCTGCTCGGCGGCGGACTCGACAAGATAGACAACGGCATGCAGGGCATGGCCCATCTGTGGCGGATGTTCATCGACGAGTATCTGCAGCGGTGCGCACGGGCCGGTTTCGAGCGCCGCGAGCGATGCAAGCTGCCGCTCGATTTCCCGTGGAGGCAAGGATGAGCGCGGCAGGTTCCGCAGCCGATGAACCCAAGGCCGCACTCCCGTTCCCGTCGCTTGAATGGTTCCGGCGGCTCGCCGAGCTGATGAATCGAAATCGCGCCCTGCACGAGCATCTCGGCTACATCGACTGCGTCGCGGAATTCACGATAAGCGACGGCGCCGCGGACGGCGGGCCCTTCAGCGTGCAGGTGACTTTCGAGGAATTCCAGGCGGTTGAGGTGCGCGAGGCCCGCCCCGAGGACGCGCCACGCGCCGATTTCGTTCTCGAAGCCTCGATGGGCACGTGGCGCGAAATGCTCGAAAGCATCGCGCGCGGGGGCGGACGGCCCGATCTCACCCATACGCTCAACTACCTTAGCCATATGGGCGAACCGCTCGCTGTGCGCTCCGACGATCCGATGCGCCGCGACTTGTACTTCCGCTACAACCAGAGCCTGCAGGAATTCGTGAACGCCTCGGCACAAATATCCACGGTTTTTTTGCGCTAGTGGAGCGCGCGTACGCGCCGATGCGAACCGGGCATTTCTACATCGACGAAACCTGTATCGGATGCGGCGCCTGCGAGCACGCCTGCCCGGGCAAGGTTGACGCAATCTACCGGGTTGAGAACGACTTCCTCGGCCGCTTCGCGATCATCGTCGAGCAGTGTATCGACTGCGGCTTCTGCGTGCCGCTATGCCCGGTTGACTGTATCCATGACGCGCGCAAGCAGGGGATCGTCGAGGGCAGCGGCGGGTACACCAGGATCAAGGAACTCCAGGCGTGGGCGCGCTCGCGCAATTGAAGCAAATTCCCGGACCGGGCGCACGCGAGGTCATCGATGCCCAGGGCGCCTGACGACTACCGGACGCGCTACCCGGTCGACTTCGGCGATATCGACCCGAGCGTCCGCCTGAAGGTCGTCCAGCTATACGCCGCCGATATGGCGAAGTCGCGCGGTTTCCTATGGCTCCCGCCGAATCGAAATCCGAAAACCTGCATCTTCATGGCCCATCCGCGGGTCGACTTCAGCCATCACTACTCGATTCCTTACTGGGTCGAAGCGGGCTTCGCGGCGTTTGCGCTCAACACCCGCTATCTGAACAACGACGCCACGATGCTGCACGAAAACCTGTTGCTCGATATCGCGGCCGGGATTCGATTCCTGCGCGAGGAAGAGAGCTTCGAGCGGCTCGTGATGCTCGGCAACTCGGGCGGAGGCTCGCTGTTCGCCTATTACGACGCGCAGGCGCGCACCCCCGTCGGCAGGCGGGTCACGTCCCCGCCCGGGGGCGGCCCGCCCGATCTGAATCGGTTCGATTTGCCAACCGCCGACGGCCTTATCCTGCTCGCCGCCCATCCGGGACAGGGCGCCGTCCTGATGGGCTCGCTGGACGCCGCGGTCGTGGATGAATCCGATCCGTTTGCGAGCGATCCGGAACTCGACATGTATGACGAGCGAAACGGCTTTCGCACGCCGCCCGAGCCAAGCCGCTATTCAGCCGAATTCATCGCCCGCTACCGTGCGGCCCAGCGGGCCCGCGTTGCGCGAATCGACGCGATCGCCAGGCGGCATCTGGCGGAGGCCGAACATGCGCGCACTGCCATGCGTTGCGACAACTTCAGGTCGGCGACCGCCGAATATCGCCATTTCATGGAGCGGCGCGCGATGGCCCCGCGCATGATGGTCATCTACCGGACGCAGGCAAACCCGAATTACCTCGACCTGTCGCTCGACCCTTCGGAGCGCGCGGTCGGCTCTATAATCTCGCCCCGTCCCGATCTTTCCAACTATCAGGTCTTCGGCCTTGGCCGGATAGCCACACCTGAGGCGTGGCTCTCGACCTGGTCGGGACTTTGCTCTCACGCGCGCACGGAATCGAACCTGCCGAAGGTGACAGTGCCGACGCTGGTCGTGGGCGCAAACGCCGACCAGGACATCTTTCTTTCCGACCTGCGCGCCCAGTACGAAGCCTCGGGCGCTCGCGACAAGCAGCTCGCCTTCATCGAGGGCGCCGACCACTTCATGCGCGCCGCGGGCGTGAACGCACATCTCGGCGACCCGCGGCCGCGCCTGATGAGGCTTCTGTGCGACTGGACGCGCGGGCGCTTCGCGCCCTGACACGCAGCGCAGGAGCCGCGTCCGTGGTGCTCGCGCGCCGGCGAGGCTATCCGGTGTACGCGGTCACGACGAAACAATCGGCCCTGCCGATACGCAGGGACTCGAAACTTTCGCGAACCTGGTTGAAACGGCCGCACTCAAGATCGCACCGCAGTGCCTTGAGCCCGGCGTTAATCGCGTGCTCGTCGAGCGCCGCGAACCCGGGAAGCGCCCTCCGAAAGCGCTCGTCGAAAAGCAGTTCCGGCCGGTTGCGCGCAGCCTCAAAGGCGGAGTACCGGGCGCTCGCGCGAACGATCGCTTTTGACGTGCAGCGGATGAAACCACCCCGAAGCGCGGCGGTTACGATCGTCCCAAGGGCCGGGTACGAAGACCTGAGCAGAGAATCGATTTGAGGAAAGTAATGACGGTACCAGAGACCCTGGAACTTATCGCGCGTAGTCGCTCCGAGTATGGCGCCGAACCTCGCCACGCGCCTGAACTCGCGAAAAACCGCGTCGAAAAGGTCTTCGGCTTCGCCGCAGATGTCAGGGACTATCACGCAGTCGATCGAACCGCGGGCAAACGGCAGCGCGAGCACGCTCGCGCACACCGCCTCGAAGGGGCGCTCATGCCTGAATCGCGCGAGCCTGGTTTCGTTCGAGTCGAGCACCAGGGTTTCGAAACCCCGCCGCGCAAGCGCTTCGAAGTGGCATAGTATCCCGGCGCCGATGCCGAGTACGCGGTGGGCGCTCAATTGCCCGGCTGCGGACACGATGGCTTCGGCAACTCCGGGGTCCCCGTGTCGGTGGCTGTCACCCTCGCTAGTGGCCGGGTCGTTACCGATGCCGGACAAATCCAGTGTCATGACGTCGACGCCATCCTACTGTGTGAGCTTGCATCGCGCCCATGGCCCAGGCAAACGCCCGCCACCGCCGGCACCGGCAACAATCGGCGTACCGGGGCGCACAAGCGGTATCGATGGCGTGAACTACCTTCCTTCGCTCGAATTACACTTGACGCGATGCCCGTCGAAACAGGGTTGCGCGAAGCCTTGAGCCGGCCTGGAAGACGGCCCCTGTGCGCCAGGACCAGCAGAGCGGAGGCGCGTTCGCCGGGTTACGAATTCGATCGACTCGCGAGATAAAATCGGGCGATCGCGGATACTTGTGGGACCGACCCACTTTTCAGTTCCGCGCGGCTCCGGTAAGGTTCATGGCTGCGCAGCGTTTGCGGGCGACATGAGGGAACGTTGTGAGTTCCGCCGCTCGCCGAAGCGCCGGCCAAAAGCACCTCGCGGGATACCGAGCGCGAGCGCGTGACGAGGGGCCACCCTAGCTCAGTCGGTAGAGCAGCTGATTCGTAATCAGCAGGTCGTCGGTTCGAATCCGACGGGTGGCTCCAGCAAAATCAAGGCTTTTTTGCCGTTTTAGGCCTGGACCGGACCGGTTTGACAGCCACATTTGACAGCCACGGGATTCAGAATCACGCCGTTTTCGCCGCATCTTCGCCACTAACCCCCGTGCCTGACGCCGCGTCGAGCGCGTCGGCATAGCGGCGGCTCGGGTCGGGCAGCCAGCGGGCGTACCATCGAAGCGTCGTCGAGGCGTTGGCGTGCCCAAGCTGCGCGGCGACGTAGGTGATAGGCGCTCCCGCCCGGAGCAACAGGGTCGCGTAGCTATGCCGCAAGTCGTAGAGCCGATGGCCCGATAGCCCGGCCTTCCGGGCCGTCGCAATAAACGCCTTGCGTACCCGGCTTTCGTCGAGCCGTCCGCCAGCGCCATTGACGAACACCGGGCCGGAGACTTCGCCCGTCCCTTGGCTGAGCGCCTGAGCGGCCCGCGCGGCCCGCAACACCCTGAGCGCTTCGGCTACCGACGGCGGCAAATCAACGTGCCGCGCCTTGTGGGTCTTGGTCGGGCCGAGCCGTCCCATCGCGACGCCCTTGTTGACCGAAATCTGGCGGGAGTCGAGGTCTACGTCCGCCCAGTCAAGCGCGAAGGCCTCGCCCGGACGAAGCCCGGTCCGCGCCAGGAGCAGGAACAGCGGATACTCC
>Ga0207433_10002996_pt1 | contig 33234 bp, 33 predicted proteins | sample YelNatPaOPGAMG01_FD_187559 | JGI IMG/M metagenome (GOLD analysis project Ga0207433, IMG submission 187559) | Hot spring thermophilic microbial communities from Obsidian Pool, Yellowstone National Park, USA - OP-RAMG-01 (SPAdes) (version 3) | ecosystem: Environmental > Aquatic > Thermal springs... | reverse complement strand
AGGGGACAGGAGGTCTCCTGTCCCCTATATTTTTATGTATCTTTTCAAAATCCCGTATATAAGAAGAAATATAAGCGTATTTATTCCCCCCTGAGCTATATTGAATGGGGTAACCGCTATTTTAACTAATTCCCAGACCTTCTCTACAGGAAGCCCTGTATAGATAGGAGTAAATATAAGATTTGCTGGTATCATAATGAGAGTCTTTCCAGCTATACCTGCCAAGAGTGCAGGAATAAGAAGGTCCCTTTTGTATTTCAATATCAAAGATGGAATCACCACAAAAGTTCCTGTAGCTATGGTATTCATCAGTATTCCTATGGGCCCACCCGTACCTTTTACAATAAAATACAATAGATTCTTTACAACAACAGATAAGAATCCAACAAGTGGACCATACATAATACCAGAAAGTAATACCGCCACATCCCCTGCATCATAGAGTAAAAAGTTAGCTTCTGGCAGAAGTGGTATTTGAAAGAGCATTAGGACAAATCCGATAGCAGCTAGAAATGCTCCTCCGATATAAGTTCTTGTATCTCTTCGCATTATTCAAAACCTCCTTAATAAAATTTTAAGCCCCGAGTTCTTCGGGGCTTATTATCCAATAAAAAATACCTTCTCCCATCCGGACTTTACCGTCGGCACTGGAATTTCACCAGTTCTACCATAAAGGCTTGTGGGCTTTCACCACCGATAAGGAATTGAAGCTAAAAGCTTCTCACCTGTCCCCGAAGGTTAAAATACAATATTCACTTGTAAATGAGTATACACCTATTTCTTTATCTTGTAAATATTATGGTCTTATTAGGACCCTTATTGCTTCCCCAGAATCCGCTATCTCCACCCCTCTATAGATTTCATTTAGTGGCACTATCTCACTTATCAATGGATACAGATTTATCCTTCTATTCGAGATAAGAGAGACTGCCCTTTCCATAGTAAATGGATTTACGAACGAACCAAGGAGTGTAAGCTCTCTTCTATAAACCTCAAATGGTGAGATATCTATATGGATATCCTCTGGTGCCACGCCGAAGAACAATACCCTTCCCCCATCATTAACCACACTAATCGCCTGAATAATAGTCTTTGATGTACCTACTGCCTCTATAGCTACATCAACCCCTTTGGCAACATCTAACAGGTCTTCATTTATTGGGTCTATAACCCTTGTAGCACCAAAACCAAGGGCAAGTTCCCTCTTACCCTTTCTGGGTTCACTCACAAAGACTTCTGATGCGCCGGCATTAATAGCTAACTGAGTGAGGATAAGCCCAAGTGCCCCTCCTCCTATTATCAAAACCTTTTCACCTTCCCTTATATTTACCCTGTCTATACCATGGAGTGCACAAGCCAAAGGCTCAGCCAAAGCCCCTACTATTGGGTCTACAGATTCTGAAATCTTATATCCCTGTTTTTCAGGTATTGCACAGTATTGGGCAAAGCCACCATCCCTATCTACCCCTATAGCACTAAGATTACGACATAGATGAACTCTACCATTTCTACACTGAGAACAATTCATACAGGGTATATTGGGATCTACCACAACCTTATCCCCCTTTTTGAATCTAGTAACATCAGGACCTAATGCCACCACCTCTCCTACAAATTCATGCCCTCTTATTATATCAGGTTTACCTCTATTAATACCTTTAAAAACATGCAGGTCTGTTCCACAAATCCCACAGGCTATAACTCTTACGAGTATCTCATCAGGATTTATCTTTGGATTTTCCTTCTCTCCTAGGACAAGTTTGCCATTCTCATCGAGATAAGCTGAAAGCATATTAACCTCCTATTTTAGAATTATATTCAGATTGTTATTATACTCTATATCCAAACTCCTGTACCCCCAATCAACCCCAAATACAATCGTCTGAGGATTTATATACCCAATCCTCAGGTTTACCGATGGCTGAAATTGATACACAAGAGTTATACTATCTAGACCGAGATTAGATAGGCAAAGATTCAGCGTTAAATCTTTAGCTATATCTGTCTTATAACCAATATAAGGGATAAAACTGAGCCCTCCAGTTCCTGTATCTATAGAGAACTCTCCTTTCAGGATTAGTCTATCCCACTGAGATGCCTCTATAGAGAATAGAATCTCAGGTGATTCCTTCCAATATACGGTACCCTCACCCTTATACTTCCATACACCATTACGAAGTTTCTTCTCAACCCTGGTATAAAAGGAGTCATTATACCCCAATGTAATACCCAAAGAATTATCATCAAAGTAAAAGGTATACTCCCCGAATAATATTACATTACTATCAGTATGTGCCTTTAAACCTAAAAAGTAGTAGCCATCCTTCTGGTATAGGAGATCCATCCCTGTCTGATTCAACACCTCTGTAAGTATCCCATCCTCATAGGGAATATTGATCAAGATATAGGGAGAACCTGTATCAAGAGAAATACTCTCATCCTTAGAAAAAGAGAAATTGACACCAGAGCTATATGGACCAAAGGGGATAGAAAGGCTAGGAAGATTAATATCTGGAGATACCTTTACATCTTTTAATGTTATGGTGGTTGTTTTCCAATCTATGTCTATCTCTTTTGCCATTATATATGGGGCTATAGGTCCCTCAGTAATATTCAGATTTAAACCCTTGGTAGAAAAGACATCATAATATTCTTTCCTGTCATCCCTTTCTACTATAACATCTCCAAATGCCACTACATTCCCATTAATCAAATCTATGACAATTACATCCCCATAGATAACTAAACCATCATCCTCCCATATAGCATTACCAACGCCTCTTATCTCTAGATTAGAAGGATAAAAATCTACTATATCTCCCCTAATGGAACTACAAAAAGATAAGGAGGGAAAGACTAAAAGGAGGACAACTAAAAGAATTATATCGATAGATAGCTTCATTACTATGGACTTACAGTAAATGTCCTTGTTTCACTCTCTACCTTAGAACCATCTCCTCTATAACCAACCACCTTCCAGGTATAGGTAGTTTGCACTAGGACTGTAGGAGCAGTATAGTTATAATATGTATCGAGAATAGGGAAGTAGTGATTTCCAGATATTATTAGGTCATATTGCTGGATAGTGGTATCATTCGTAATCCAAGAAAATTTTATAGTGCCTCCCGAATTGAAGGACTGATTATTCTCAGGTGATATAAGGTCTATCCAAGGAGTAGCCGCCTTGGCTGCATTATAGAGGACAATTAGTCCAGCCAAAATAGCTATCCCTGCTATAGCATTTAGAACAGGAGTAGCCTGATTGACAAAAGATACCTCTGGAGCCGGGGGGATATAAGCAATCTTAACTATGTCTCCAAGATGTGGAGGATACCCTTCACCTTTATAGATTACGTCTACCTTACTTATCTTCTGGTCCAGGCTTGTTACCTTGCCTTTAGCCACCAGCCTATTGTCTCTAAATACACTTAATACACTTCCTTCTATTATACCAGAAGACTTCCCTAGGTCACATTCAAAGGCATTCTCCTCATAATAAGTAACTATACTATTACTTCCCCACAGGTCATCTAATCTTTGAGAAAGACTAGAAATCCCATTAAGAAATGCTTCCTTTTCTAAAGGCTCCCAGTTTGTAATAGTTCCTGAGGACGTAGAACTAGCCCCATAGGATTCTAATACAAACATCTCTACATTAGATACAGGGTCAACTATAGAGAGCCTAAAACTTCCAGTGACATTAGATATATTATGAGTAAACCTTACAGTAATCCTTGCCGTAGCCCAAAAACTGGAGATAGGGGTATCCTGGCTAACCTTTTCCCATACAAAGAACCTGCTAGTAGAAAATATAGGAATAACAAGATTCTCAAGAGAAGATATCTCTTTTTCATCAGCAAATACCCCAATAAGTCCCACCTTTAACCTTCCTTGAGCATTAATAATATTACCTGGAAATAACTCAAACAAAAAGGAAATTAGTATGATAACACTTAATATCCTTCTCATTTCCCCTCCTTTAAAATTTTTTCTATCCCTCTTATTATACCATCAACCACCTGATTGGCTGAATATCCTCCCTGTACAAATGCCACATAAGGTGATTTCAATATTCCATCGGCACTAAACTCTCCGGTAGAACCCTGGACAAAACCACCTCCCGCCAGCACTACCGGAGCATCATACCCTGGAAGGTCCTGAGGTTCAGGTATATAGTGAGAATTTACAGGACAAGCTGTCTGTATACCCTGAAGGAATCTTATAAGCTTCTCTTCTTCCCCCAGAATAACTCTTTGCACAGCGTCACCTCTTTTTTCATACCATCTGGGCAGAACATCAAAGCCAAGCCTTTCTAATATATAGGCACCTATTGTTAATCCTTTTAATGATTCTCCTACAAAATGAGGGGCAAACAATAGACCTTGCAATATCTCTCTCTGAAAACCTAATGTAGGTCCTATTTCTATACCCTGTCCTGGAGCGGTAAGAGCCTCCCCTATAATCTCTATAATATCTTTCTTCCCGGCGATATAAGCCCCGGTAGGAGCAAGGTTTCCACCAACTCCTTTTATTAATGAACCTATAATAATATCTGCACCGCCTTCCAAGGGTTCTCTCTCTTCTATAAACTCTCCATAACAGTTATCTACCAAAACAATACTTCTCCTAAATACTTCCTTTATATTATAAACTAATCTTCCTATTTCATCTACAGTAAGAGAACCTCTAGACCAGTTATACCCACAGGAACGCTGTATAAATACAACCCTCGGAGCTTCCTCTAAATGGAAAGATCCTATATTATACCTCTTATCAAATGGAATCTCATAATATCTAATACCCCATTCTCTTAATACATCTATAACATCTACCAGGGTATCATATACAGGTCCAGTAAGGGAAAGAAGGATATCTTTTGGTCTTAAAAGAGAGAAAAGGGCACTGGAAATAGCATGAGTACCAGAGATAATCTGAGGTAAAACTATGGCATCCTCAGCACCTAAGGAAAGAGAAAAAACCTTTGAGAGGGATTCCCTTCCCTTATCGTTATACCCATAACCTGTACCTCTAAATGAAACTATATAATCATCTATCTTGGCATTCCTAAATGCATCAAGAACCTTAAGCTCATTCTTCTTAGCTGTCTTTCCAATCTCATCTAACTTTGGCCCACAGATATCCTCAGCCTCTTTTAGCAAGCTATCAAGGTCCATTAATTTCCCCTTATTCCTGCCTCTTCCATCCTCTTCAACGCTTCTTTTAATATAGACTCTTCCACAGTAAGGGCTACACGAAAATAACCCTCTCCACTTTCTCCATAGCCTACCCCAGGTGGAACAACTATCCCCGTCTTATCCAATAAAAAACCTGCAAAATCTATAGAAGAGTTAAAGTTTTTAGGGATAGATACCCAAAGATAGAATGTTCCTTTAGTGGGACTTATATTCCAACCTAGTTTTTTTAATCCTTCTATGAAGATATCTCTTCTTTTTGAGATGACTCTCCTATTCTCTTCTATAATATCCTGAGGTCCCCTAAGTGCAGTAATACCAGCAGACTGGATAGCCATAAACACACCTGAATCAACATTTGTCTTTACTATAGAAAGAGCTTCTATTATCTCTCTATTCCCTACAGCATAACCTATCCGCCAGCCTGTCATATTGTATGTCTTAGAAAGAGAGTGGAATTCTATAGCTATATCCTTCGCCCCCTTCACTTCGAGGACACTGGGGGCAATAAAACCATCAAAGGTTATTTCCGAATAGGCATTATCATGGCAAAGTATAATATTGTATCTCTTTGCAAATTCCACTGCCTCTTCAAATACAGATAGATCTGCCACCCCTGCAGTAGGATTATTAGGATAATTTAAGAAAAGCAATTTAGCCTTCCTAGCCACCTCTTCTGGAATCTTTGAAAAATCAGGTAGATATGTATCTGGTTTTAAAGGGAAGGTATAGGGTATGCCACCAGCCAGGATAGTAGCTACTTTATATACAGGATATCCAGGGTCAGGGATAAGGGTAATATCGCCAGGGTCTACAAAAGAAAGAAAGATATGGGCTATACCCTCTTTTGACCCTATAAGGGTAAGTATCTCCTTCTCTGGATCAAGGACTACGTTAAATCTCCTCTCAAACCACTCAGAGACAGTCCTTCTAAACTCCTTTGTTCCCTCGTATGGAGGATATTTCTGATTACTCGTAATTTTTGCCGCTTCGTAAAGAGCATCCACTATATGGGGAGGTGTCGGTAGATCTGGGTCTCCTATACCCAGATTTAATACCTTTACCCCTCTGTTCATAGCCTCTTCCTTCTTTTTATCTATCTCAGCAAAAAGATATGGTGGTATATTATCCAATCTCTTAGCCTTTCTTATCATCTTTACCTCCGCAGTTTAGTCTCTAGAAATTTTTTATCTATCTCTCCTCTGAATACCTCTTCAGCAGGTCCCTCCATAAATATAGAGTCGTCTTTCCATTCTATATTTAGTCTCCCCCCGGGTAAGGTTACTTCTACCAGTGTCTCAGTGAACCCATTTACTATACTAGCCACAACCGAAGCACAGGCACCCGTTCCACAAGCTAATGTTTCTCCTGCCCCCCTTTCCCATACCCTTACCACTATATGGCTCTTATCCTTCACATCTACAAATTCCACATTAGTCCTATCTGGAAAATCAGGATGGGTCTCTATCCTTGGACCCAGTTCTTTTATAGAGACCCTAGAGAGGTCGTTTACAAATCTTATGGCATGGGGATTGCCCATAGAAACTAAGGTCAAATCCAGATGCTCTCCATTTAGATTCAACTGATGCCTCTTTATATCCCTAGGTCTGCCCATATTTACCTTCACCATAAATGGTTCTAATGAAGTAACCTCACAATCTAATAAGCCAGCCTTAGTCTCTACTCTATAGAGTTTCTTAGGGAATCTTTTATATGCATAAAGGGTTATACATCTTATTCCATTCCCGCACATCTCTGCCTCTGAACCGTCAGGGTTAAAGATACGCATCCTAAAATCCCCAATCCCTGACGGTTCATATATAAGGATTCCATCCGACCCTATCCCAAAGTGTCTGTCACAGAGAAATCTACTGATCTCTCTTTCGTCAAAACCTTCCAGGTCTTCTAATATTACAAAATCATTTCCTATACCGTGAGATTTCACAAAATACATCTGTTACCTCCTCGTATGAGACCAGTTTTACTCTTATCTCATTTCTAAACCAAGTAAGCTGTCTCTTTGCATAATGTCTCGTTTCCTTCTTTATCTCCTCTATAGCCTCGTCTAAACTATATATACCCTTAAGATATCTTATTATCTCTCTATAGCCAAGTGTTTGCAAGGAGGGAAGTTCCGAACTAAAGCCCATATCTAATATATTCTTCGTCTCCTCTATCAAACCTAATTCTATCATCTTATCTACCCTCTCTTCAATTCTTTTATAAAGAATATCTCTGGGAGGATTTAATACTATATAGGTTATCTCATACTCAGGATAATCCTTATCTATTCCCTTATGATATGATGAAATAGATCTACCTGTCCCATAGTATACCTCTAGAGCTCTAGTTATTCTTATCTCATCCGTTGGCTTTATCTTAGAAGCTGATACAGGGTCTAAATGACGAAGTTCTTCATAGAGAGTATCCAACCCTTCCCTTCTTATCCTTTCCTTTATCTTTTCCCTCACTATTTCATCTACCTTTGGAGGAAGCTCTATATCCCTTATTGTTGCCCTAATATATAATCCCGTACCCCCAACTAAAAAAGGAATCCTTCCTCTATTGTATATCTCTCTGATCACGCTTCTTGCTAGTTTCTGATATTCTCCTGCCGACATCGTCTGATTAGGGTATATAATATCTAAGAGATGATGCGGTACACACGACCTCTCCTTCAGGGTTGGTTTAGCCGTACCTATATCCATAAACTTATAGACCTGTCTGGAATCGCTGGAAACGATCTCTCCATCTAATTTATATGCCCATTCAAGAGCTAGTTGTGACTTACCAGAAGCGGTAGGCCCACCTATTACTATAACGGGAATCTTCATAAGAGACTTCTATAGAGTTCGTTGGTCCTTTCTACCATTTTAGCCATTGAAAATCCCTCCTTGAATCTCTTATATCCATTCTCCCCAATCATCTCTCTCAAACCCCTGTCTACTATAAGCACCTCTATAGCCTCAGCTAAAGTGCGACTATCTTTGGCTGGCACTAGTATCCCACTCTTCCCATCCTCTATTATCTCCGGTATACCCCCTACCTTCGTGGCTACCACCGCCCTGCCTACCGAAAGTGCCTCTAGAATTACAAGCCCAAAGCTCTCTTTCAGAGAGGGTAATACAAATATATCGAAGTTTGTAAAGTAACTCTTAGCATTCGGTATACTGCCTAGAAAATAAACACTCTCCCTTATCCCTAGCTTCCCAGTAAGATTCTCTAGAGTCTTCCTCTCCTCCCCATCCCCTAGTATCGCTAGACTCAACTCTCTGTATTTCTTCACTAAAAAACTAAAAGCCTCTATAAGATAGTTTATCCCCTTTATCTTTGTTAATCTGGCTGCTGTACCTATCACCAGTCCCTTCAGTGTAACAGGTAGTGCCTTCCTCTCTTCTACCTCTGAGATACCATTGTAGATAACTGAAATCTTATTCTTGTCTAGACCTCTTCTTATAAGAAAGTCCCTATCATAGTTTGATACCGCTATCACCCTATCTGCCCATTTATTACCTATATAGGCAGATAGGCTATAGTCTATCCAAGGATAATTCGTCCCATACCCATGACAGGTAAAAACCACTGGTGTAGATGGAGAAAGCTTTTTCGAGGCAAACACAGGCTCATATCTTCCATGAGTATGAATGATATCAGGAGAGGTCTCTTTTAATACTATCTTAAGATTCTTCCAGTAACTTTTTACAGTAAATGGGGTAAGTTCTGGAACCTCTATATATTGAACCCCGATCTCTTTAAAGAGTTCTACTGCCTTTCCTTTTGGTCCAACCAAAAATACATCATATTGAGGCATCACACCTTTAGCCAGTTCTAATACATGTGCCTCGGTACCCCCAAGATTTAGATATGGCATTAAGTAGAGGATCTTATGTCTTCTCATATTAAATCCTTATATATCTCGTTAGTCTTTTCTACCATCCTTTCCACCGTAAATCCTTCCCTGAATCTCTTATACCCATTCTCCCCAATCATCTCTCTCAAACCCCTGTCTACTATAAGCACCTCTATAGCCTCAGCTAAAGTGCGACTATCTTTGGCTGGCACTAGTATCCCACTCTTCCCATCCTCTATTATCTCCGGTATACCCCCTACCTTCGTGGCTACCACCGCCCTGCCTACCGAAAGTGCCTCTAGAATTACAAGCCCAAAGCTCTCTTTCAGAGAGGGTAATACAAATATATCGAAGTTTGTAAAGTAACTCTTAGCATTCGGTATACTGCCTAGAAAATAAACACTCTCCCTTATCCCTAGCTTCCCAGTAAGATTCTCTAGAGTCTTCCTCTCCTCCCCATCCCCTAGTATCGCTAGACTCAACTCTCTGTATTTCTTCACTAAAAAACTAAAAGCCTCTATAAGATAGTTTATCCCCTTTATCTTTGTTAATCTGGCTGCTGTACCTATCACCAGTCCCTTCAGTGTAACAGGTAGTGCCTTCCTCTCTTCTACCTCTGAGATACCATTGTAGATAACTGAAATCTTATTCTTGTCTAGACCTCTTCTTATAAGAAAGTCCCTATCATAGTTTGATACCGCTATCACCCTATCTGCCCATTTATTACCTATATAGGCAGATAGGCTATAGTCTATCCAAGGATAATTCGTCCCATACCCATGACAGGTAAAAACCACTGGTGTAGATGGAGAAAGTCCTTTTGCAATAAAAACTAACTCATGGGCACCATGGATATGGATAATATCAGGAGAAAATTCTTCCAGGATAAACTTTAAAGAGTGCTTATATTCTCTTACATTACTAAAAGTAAGAGATGGGAGTTGTTTATAAGGAATTCCAAATCTTAGAAGTAACTCTACCCCCTTTCCATAAGGGGTTCCAACAAGGATATCATATCTCTCCATCATTCCTTTAGCCAGTTCTAATAGATGGCTCTCAGTGCCAGCAAGTTCAAAATAAGGGAGTAAATAAAAAATCCTATGTCTTCTCATAAAGATTAAATATCAAAGCCCCCATAAACCAGAATCCCAAACCTATATGCAATGACCACATAGTACCATCAAACAATTGATGTACCATATAGGCAGTAAAACTGGCAATAATGGCTAGAATAACCTCTGTATTTTCAGTCCTCCTTAAAAGGACAAATCCTTTCCTATATATATCAAATAAAAATAGTAAGAAGGCAAAAAAGCCCAAAATACCTGTTTCTGCTAGAAGGTTCAGCAAAAGATTATGGGCAAATGACATATTGATTTCCCGTGCCTGTGGAAGTTTATATGTAGGATAGATAAGAGGAAACACGCCTATCCCTACCCCAACTATAGGGTGGTCTTTAAATATCTTCCAGCTTGCCTCCCATATATAAATCCTCTCTATCTTAGAGGATGAATCCATACTGACCCTTGAGGATAAAAAAGAAAGGAGGTTATTCCCGGTGAGGATTGAATGAAGGGAAAATATACCTAAAGATATAGCAACGATAGTTATAAGGATCAGGATACTACGTCGTATCTTCTTATCACCAAAGGCTAAAATCACACCTTCGGCTACACATAGACCTATCCAAGCCCCTTCACTCATAGAAAGTAATAGACCAGATGCCAGAATAATAAGGCTTAAATAGTAGAATAGTTCCTTCTTACGAATAATCTCTACCTGACTGAAGGGGATAATAGTAGCTAATAGTGTTCCCAAGCCATTCTTACCTACAAATGGGGTATCAGCATAACTACCTCTATAGAGATATCCTACAAATCCACCAAAAGCAAGAAGTACTCCTCCTAGGATCAGATAGTCTATAATGGTAGAGACTAATCCTTGGGTAAATCTTTCCTTCCTTAGAAATAGATAGATGATATATAGGAATAAAACTACCAAGAAATTTCTCAAAGAAAAATCTCTAAAGGGAGAAAATATACCAGAGATAAAAAATACCACAAGAAGAAATGTAGGGATAATATCAATCTTAAAACGCCAGTCTCTTGTAGTAAGTGTACTGAAAAAGAAATAGATAATAAAGCTTAATAAGCCACCTCCTAACCCAAAAAGGAAGGCAAAAAGCCTCAAAATATTATATCTTAAAGTATCTCCCCTCTCCATACCTATATTATTTTACTCCTTTATTCAAGAGGGGTCAAACATAAATAGGACTCTTCAACTTTTTGCATAGACCATCTCGGTGCTGGTAGCACAGGCAGATATCCCGTGTATAACTGTTTAATGCAAAGCCTTCCTTACCACATAAAATATTGAAGAAACATCTAAAAATATAATATATAATAAGTAGTATAAATCTTATTGATAAGGAGGAAAAATGAGAGAATTTAGACCATTAAAGCCGTTTGAAGAACTGTATAACTCCCAAAGAGAGCTTGAGTTTAAGGCAAAAACCTTAGAAGAATGGAGAGAATGGAGGAGGTCTTTAAAAGAGAAACTTATAGAACTCCTAGGAGGATTTCCAGAAAGGATAGACCTCTCTCCAGAGGTTGTAGAGAAGAAGGACTTTAATGAATATAAAAGAGAGAAGATAATCTTTGATAGCGCCCCTTATGTAAGTGTAATCGGATATCTGCTCATACCTAAGAACGTAGATCTCCCCGCTCCATCAGTAGTAGCCCTTCATGGACATGGATATGGAAAGGATGATATAGTTGGGATATGGGAGGATGGAACTGAAAGGTCTATCCCTGATGGTTATCATAAAGACTTTGGAATAACCCTTGCTAAAAATGGATTTATAACATTTGCCATAGAACAGGCCTGCTTTGGAGAGAGAAGAGAAGCCGAGGATATAGCAGTGAGCAAATATCAGTCCTCCTGTAGGAAGGTCTCATTCTGGGCAATGTTATTAGGTAAGACAGTATTGGGGATGCGGGTATGGGATATTATCAGGGCTATAGACTATCTACAAACGAGAACAGAAGTAAAGAAGGATTCTATAGGGGTGATGGGAATATCAGGTGGAGGAATGACTGCACTTTTTTCCAGCGCCATAGAGGAAAGGATAAAAGCAGCAGTTGTAAGCGGTTATTTAAATACATTCAAAACGAGTATACTCTCTATAAGACACTGTGAATGCAACTATGTACCGGGGATATTAAAATATGCAGAGATGTATGATATAGCATCTCTTATAGCCCCTAGAGCACTGCTCATCGAGAGCGGAACTAAAGATGATATATTCCCTGTTGAAGCTACTGAGTTTGCTCTATCAAAGGTAAAGAAAGCCTATGAACTTCTCAATGCCACAGAAAAATTAGACTCAGATATATTCGAGGGTAGACACCAGATAAGCGGAAGAAAGGCTTATACCTGGCTAAGAGAGAATCTCAGATAAACTAACCAAAAGAGACTACTCTCTTTTCCCTTATACTCTGAAGCCCTTTTTCTAATATCTTCTGAGTCTGAAGGGCTAACTCTGGAGAGGAAAGCCCTTCTGGGGATATATTATTCTCTATACAGTATAAGAAATAAGTAGGAGCATTCTTCTCGTTAGGAGGAAGGTCTTTAGGTTTTATTACCTGGGGTTCCTTCTTGTCAGAATACAGCACTATCCCATCTTTCGTCACTACAATCGTTCCCTCACTTCCATATATTGTGGGGTTTTCTGAAGGACCAGGTCCTATCTGACTCCAGGTAGCTTCAGCTATTGCTATCGCCCTATCGTACTCTATAATAAGGACAGCATTATCCTCTGCAGGTATATAATCCCTCACCAGATTCTTACCTACACCGACAACACTCTGAGGCTTTCCCAAGAGATATCCAGACATATGGGCACCATAACCACAGAAGTCCATAAATGCCCCAGCCCCATTCTTTTCTGGGTCATAGAGCCAACTATAGAAATAGATAGAGCATCCTATCTCTTTGGGACCCTTATGTCCTGCCCTATATCTAAATTGAAATATCCTTCCTATGTGCCCCTCTTTAGCCATATCTAAGGCGTATCTGATAGCTGGATTCCAATTTGTAGGCCAGTTAATCATAAGTTTTATATCGTTCGACCTAGCCGAAGTTAACATCTTCTCCGAACTGTCGTAATCAGATGCCATTGGCTTTTCCACTATAACATTTATCCTCTTAGATGCTGCATATTCAGTAACCTCCAGATGTTTATTATTCTGGCAGGTAATCTGAACAATGTCTAATCTCTCCTTGTCCATAAGTTCCTGGTAGGTATCATAAAACCTATCCACTCCAAACTCCTTCCTCGCCCTTTCTCTTAAAGGTTCATAATGTTCAGCCACACCCACTACCTTTACATTGGCTAAACTGAGCCAATCCTTTAAAAGTCCCCAGATATGATCGTGTGATAAGCCAACGATACCAACATTGTAGACCTTAGCCATTAAAACTCACCCCTTTCTTCTAAGATAAGTATATTATACCAGAAGTTAATGATATAATCATTAAGGTAAAAAATCATTACAAGGAGGTTAAGTGAATTTGAAGATTAGGGATATTACCTATATAGCATTTTTGACAGGATTAAGCGTCATACTCACAAGGGTCTTGTCTATAAGGGTACCGATCTTTGGTATAGAGGGGATTAGAATAGGTTTTGGCCCATTACCGATTATTATTGCTTCTTTCTTACTTGGTCCAACTGAAGGGGCGATATGTGGGGCATTGGCAGACGTGGTTGGCTACTTCATAAATCCAATGGGTCCCTATATACCTATCTTCACTGTTATCTCTACTTTGAGAGGTTTCCTTCCCGGGATTATAAGCCTCTTATTTCAGAAAAAGGGACACTCCTTTATCTATTATTTTTTCCCAATATTAATATCTCAAACTATAACATCCATTATACTGGCACCTCTTTCTCTCCATATTATATTTAGAATGCCTTTAGGGGTGATATTAATTCCTACATTACTATCACAGATAATTCTTATACCTATATATAGTTTTCTTGTAAGAGAGATAGTAGTCTTAGCAAGGAGGTCAGATTTAAATGAAGCAGATTAATCTTTTGGTGCATGGCGGGGCTGGGGACATCCCTACTAAAACCCTAGAGATATATCAAAAAAATCTTAAAGATATATGGGAAGAAGGATATAAACTTCTTGAAGATGGGTGGGATGCCCTTTCGGTAGTAGAAAGAGTAATAGCCTTGATGGAAGATAGTGGAGTATTTGATGCTGGAAAGGGGTCATTTTTAAACAAGGATGGTTATATAGAGATGGATGCAAGTATTATGAACTCAGACGGGAGGGCTGGTGCGGTAGGAGGAGTAAGGACAGTAAGGAACCCCATAAGACTGGCTAGGTTGGTGATGGAAGAATCACCCCATATAATGTTGATAGGGCAAGGAGCTGAGAGGTTTGGGGAGAGATTTAATCTGCCGCCATTTATCCCAAAAGAGAATCCGTTAGGATTTTCTACTGACACGGTAGGAGCAGTAGCCATAGATAAAAGGGGAAAGATAGCAGCAGGAACATCTACCGGTGGTATAAGAGGGAAATTACCAGGTAGAATAGGAGATAGTCCAATCATAGGGGCAGGAACCTATGCTTCTTTTTGGGGTGGTATCTCCGCTACCGGATTAGGGGAAGATATCATAAGATTTGGACTAGCCAAAAAGATAGATATCTTTTTAAGGGAGTATAGTGCTCAGGATGCGGTAAAAATGGTAATAGAAGAGGCAAGGTCCAAGGATATTGAATGTGGTGTTATAGTAATAGATAGGAAAGGTAATAGAGGTATAGGTTATACTACAAAGGCAATGGCATGGTATCCAAGATGAAGAGATGTTATATCTCAGAACTTAAAGAAGGAACTATATTAGAGAAGGTTCCGTTTTTAGCAATAAAGAGGTCTACTGGAGTAAACAGGGGTGGAAAGCCTTATATCACCCTTACTCTTGGAGATAAAACCGGTTCTATCCTTGCCAGAAGATGGGACTATGATGGGAAGGAGATACCAATAGGTTCGGTATATGAGGTTACAGGAAGGGTAGTAGAGTTTAACAATAGTCTAGAGATATCTCTAGAGCACCTTGAACCTACCAATCAATTTGATCCTAGAGATTTTATCCCTGAAGGGCAGAGGGATTCCCTTACACTTCTAAATGACCTGAAAAGATATACTGAAGAGATTGTCGATGATGGTATAAAAGGCTTAGTGAACTCGTTCTTAAATGACGAGAACTTTATAAAGAGATTTCTTTTAGCACCGGCAGGAAAGATGATACATCATGCATATATCGGAGGACTTATAGAACATACCTGGGAGGTCTGTAAGATATGCCTCTTAACAAGTGAGATTTATCCTGAGATAAACAGAGACCTAGTTGTTGCCGGTTCTATACTACATGATATAGGTAAGATAGATGAGCTTGTATACAATACCCAGATAGAATACTCTACAAAGGGGAGACTGTTGGGACATATATTTATAGGAGCAATGGGGGTAAAAGAAAGGGCAAAGAACATTCCAGGGCTTACCCCTGTATATCTACAACAGATTATTCATATAATCCTTAGTCATCATGGAGACTATTCTACTGGTTCACCTATACTCCCAATGACCCTAGAAGCAGAGACTGTCCATAGGGCAGATTATTTAAGTGCTCAGGTAAACAGATTCTATAATATCCTAAAGGATAAACCTGAAGATCGATGGATAAAAGGGGACAATCTGCTCGGAAGACAGCTCTATAAAAATAAGGTAAAGAACCTTACCATAGAGGAGATACTCATATCCCAGATAGAGAGGTTTGAAGAGGAGGAATAATTGATGAAGATAAGACTTATAAATGTCTGGGTTTAGGAGGCATATATGAGTGGGAAGAATTGGATAAAATGTGGGATATGTCCACCTAAATTTCCGTACAATCTTCCTATACCCGACCTGGTAGAGGAAAATACAATCTTTTTAGAAAGGGTAATAGAAAAGATAAAGAAAGGACAACAGGTTGTATAATGGTAAAGATTATAGATGGGAAGAAGATATCAGATGATATATATAGAGAGTTAGAGGCTGAGATTGTACCACATAGAGGGCAGATAGGATTGGCAGTGATATTGGTAGGAGATGACCCGGCATCAGCCACATATGTAAGAAACAAAGAGAAGGCTTGTAAAAGATTGGGGATAAACTTTAAACTGGTAAGACTCCCGCAATCTGTTTCAAAAGAAGAGGTCCTAGAAAGTATATCTCGCCTAAACAATGACGATTCAATAAGCGGAATTATAGTACAGTTACCATTGCCCAGCCACATAGATGAATTTGAAATAACTAAAAGTGTTCTTCCAATAAAAGATGTAGATGGCTTACATCCCGAAAATCTTGGAAGTTTATTGAAGGGAAAGCCTAATATGGTACCCTGTACTCCATTAGGAATAATAGAGTTGCTAAGGAGAGAAGATATAGATATAAAAGGGAAAAAGGTGGTAATTGTAGGAAGAAGTAATCTAGTAGGGAAGCCCCTTTTCCATCTTCTACTTTCTATGGATGCAACTGTTACCATATGCCACTCCAAGACTAAAGACCTTAAGAAAGAAACATCTCAGGCAGATATACTAGTGGTAGCTGTAGGGGTTCCAGGACTTATAAAAAAGGATATGGTAAAACCAGGAGCAGTAGTAATAGATGTAGGGATAAATAAGGTAGATAATAAACTTGTAGGGGACGTAGATTTCGAAGGAGTAAAAGAGATAGCATCTTATATAACTCCAGTACCTGGAGGAGTAGGGCCAATGACAGTAGCGATGTTAATGAATAACGTTCTAAAGGCTTATAAGGTAAGGAATAATCTATGAACATAACAAAGACCAAATTAAGAAGTATAGTAAGGAGGAGTTTAGAATTCTATCCTAAGGAGGTCCTAAATGTATGGGAGGAGATAATACAGGATAGGGTTCTTGAGATCATAAGACCATATAAGACTATAATGAGCTATGTAAGTACCTCCAGAGAGGTATCTACCTTTAAGGTCTTAAAAAAAGTATTGGAAGAGGGAAAGACCTTGGTAGTACCTAAGGTAGTCTATAATGAGATAATACCTGTAAGGATAGAAGACCTAGGAGAGTTATCCGTTGGGGCTTTTAATGTGTTAGAGCCAAAGAACACTTCTCCTTTTGATATCACTAGACTTGAAGTTATCATAGTTCCTGGTATTGCATTTAATACCAATCTACACAGGTTAGGGCATGGAGGAGGACATTTTGACAAGTTCCTAAAATCCTTACCTCCTTATGTGTTAAAGATTGGTCTTGCCTATGATTTTCAGGTGGTAGAGGAGGAGTTTGAAGACCATTGGGATGAAAAAGTCGATATGATAATAACGGAGAAAAGGAGGATAGAATGAACGTCATTATAATCGGTGGAGGCCCAGGAGGATATGTAGCTGCCTTGAGAGGGGCTCAGCTAGGGTTATATATAACATTGATAGAAGAGGAAAGGGTAGGAGGAGTATGTCTAAATAAAGGCTGTATACCAACAAAGGCATTACTCGCAGCTACTGAAAGGGTAAATGACATAAAATCAGCCAGAGAATTTGGAATAGATGTAAAGGATTATTCTATTGATGTAAACAGAATCTTCACAAGAAAAGATCAGGTAGTAGACCAGCTGGTAAAAGGGGTAGAATTCCTTCTATCAAAACGTAAGGTAAAACTACTCAGAGAAAAAGCTAAAATTATAAGCCCAAAAGAGGTCTTGTTATCCAATGGTGAAAGGATTGAAGGAGATATCATTATAGTAGCTACTGGTTCTCTACCTATAACAAGTATAGGACCACTTAAGATAGACAATAACCGTATCATTTCAAGTGACTATGCTTTATCAAATTCGTCTATCCCAAAGAGCATTGTTATAATTGGCGCAGGGGCTATAGGTGTAGAGTTTGCAACATTCTATAGTGAGCTTGGAGTAGAGGTAAGTATTGTGGAGATGATGGATAGGGTAGTACCTGCTGAGGATGAAGAGATCTCTAGAATACTTGAGAGAAACCTTAAGAGGAAAGGTATAAAGGTATATCTAAAGACAACGGTTAAAGAGGTTACTGATGATGGGGTAGTACTTGAAGATGGACAACCTATAAATGGAGAAAAGATTCTAGTAGCGGTGGGGAGGAAGGCAAATACAGAAGGACTAGGATTAGAGAATCTCAACATCAATGTAAATGGTAAGGGATATATCTTAGTAGATGATTATCTTCAAACGAATATCCCCAATATCTATGCAATAGGTGACGTAACAGGTATATCTATGTTTGCTCATACTGCCTCCCATCAAGGACTTGCAGTAATAGATAATATCTTAGGTAAAAGAAAAAAAATGGACTATACTGCTGTTCCAAGGGCAACATTCTGTGAACCTCAGATAGGTAGTGTTGGTCTTACAGAGACACAGGCAAAGACTCAAGGCATTAATCCCATAATAGGAAGATTCCCGTTTAGAGCCTCTGGATATGCATTAGCTGTGGGAAAATGGGAAGGTCTAGTGAAACTTATAGCAGATGAAAGAAAAGAGCTTATTGGAGCCCATATAATAGGACCATATGCATCAACCCTCCTAGGAGAGATAACATTAGCGGTAAAGGAAAGATTAACACTAGATGAGATTGGAGAGACAATCCATGCCCATCCAACCCTTCCTGAGGCAATAATGGAAGCAAGTTTTGTAGGACTAGATTTACCACTCCATACTGTAGTATAATGATGGCTATGAAGAGTACTAGAATTGTAAAAGAAATAAAAGATAGGGGATTTAAAATAACCCCTCAGAGACAGCTTGTAGCTGAAGCATTGGAAGGCAACAAGACCCACCCAACAGTAGAGGACTTATATAAAGAGGTAGCCAAGATCGCACCTACCATTTCAGTAGCTACTATCTATAAGACCCTAAATGAACTGGTAGAAATTGGAGCCATCCAAAGGTTAGACGTAGGTGATAGGAAGGCACATTTTGACCCTGATACTACACCTCATAACCATTTTGTATGTTTGAGATGTGGGACTATATATGATATACCAGAAACAGGAAAGGTAAATGAAATCCCTGAACTCCCAGACTTCAAGGTCCTAAGATCTCAAACCATATACTACGGTTACTGCAAGAAGTGTAAGGGATAAATTCCCCAGAGTTTATGATTCATAGATAAGTCTTCCATCTATATATGTCCTTATTACCTTGAAGGACTTATCTAAAATTGTTATATCTGCCTTCTTTCCATAGGAGAATTCACCTATATCAAACTCTCCTATGCTCTCTGCGGGAACTTTAGATGCCATCTTAGAGACGAATGGCAGGGGAATGAAGGCTTTATTTACCATATTCCTTACCGCTACATCTAAGGTTAGTGTACTTCCTGCAAGGCTTCCATTAGGGAGTCTCGGTGCGCCACTTTTAACTGAGACCTTAAGTCCACCCAGCTCATAATTTCCATCAGAAAGACCAGTAGCACTCATACTATCACTTATAAGGATGATATTCCTATATCCTTTTGCCTTGTATACCATCCTTATAGTTCCAAAGTGCAGATGTATGCCATCCGCTATAATCTGACATCTTATAGCATCCGTAGCAAGAGCTGCCCCTATTATTCCAGGTTCTCGATGGTGAAAAGGCCTCATACCGTTAAAGAGATGAGTAACCTGAGTAGCTCCTGAAATCACTCCCTTCATAGTATCATCATAGGTGGCATCGGAATGCCCCATAGAGACGTTTATTCCTTTGTCCCTTAATATCTTGATAGTTTCTTCTGCACCAGAAAGTTCTGGAGCTATAGTTATAAGTTTTACAATATCCTCTTCAGTCAGTTTATTCAGAACCTCTTTTGTTGGTTCAACGATAAACTGTTCATTCTGGGCACCTTTGTACTTAGGATTTATAAACGGACCCTCAAGATGTATTCCAAGAATCTTAGCTCCTGTTTTATCTATCTCCTTCGCCTTCTTAACAGCTAATATAGCTTTTCTCGTAGTTTCTATGTCAAGGGTAGTAGTGGTTGGCAGGAAGGAGGTAACGCCATGGGCAGCCAAGAATTCAGCCATCTTTACTATACCCTGAGGGTCACCATCCATTACATCTACTCCCACTGCCCCATGGGTATGGATATCTACAAAGCCTGGCATAATATAACAGTCCTTGAATATCTCGATGGGGATATTATCCAATTCTGGAGTAATATTATATATGTGGTCATCTTCTACAACAAGTACCCCGTTCTCTATTATGGTATCCCCTAAAACGATGTTCCCCTTTAAGCCAAACATCTCATCCCTCCAGAGGAAGCTTTACTGGTTCTCGTAGTTCTATCGATCTATAGGCAGCCAATGCAACCTCCATTGCCTTTAAACCATCGTAACCTGTAACCTCTACTGGTTTATTATCCCTTATTGCATCTATAAAGCCCTTGATCATAAGAAGGTCTATATTAGACCCCCAACTTATCCAAGAGATATTCCTCGACCTATCCGAATACAATACATCGTTTTGATTGAAGACCTCTATCTCTAGCACGCCATTTTCAGCTATAAGCTCTATATTTACGTCTCCCCATATAGGAAAGACCTCGGGTCTAGACCAGCTAGTATCTATTGTGGCAAAGACTTCATTCTCAAAGGTAACATTCAGTAGACCTGCGTCATCTATAGGGATATTATGAAGAAGGGTATCACCTTCAGCATACACATAGGAAACCTCACAACCTAGATACCATCTAAGTATATCCATTATATGGACAGTATGGTCCATTATTGCCCCACCACCAGATAGAGCTTTATCTATAAACCATCCCCCAGGCATCTTTCCATGGTTTGTGCAGTTAAAGGCAAGAATTTTACCGAGTTCTCCTCTGTCTATCATATCCTTTACCCTTCTAATCACAGGAGAAAATCTTACAGGGAAAGCCACCTGGAGCTGAACCCCATAATTACGAGCTGCCTTTATCATCTCTTTAGCATCAGAGATATTAGTAGCTATAGGTTTTTCGCAGAGTATATGCTTTTTAGCTTGAGCACTAGATATCACCATATCTTTATGTCTTATATTCTCAGAACATACAACCACAAATTCAATATCTTCTCTTTTCAATAGTTCCTCATAGTCCTTATAAAACCTGGTATTATATCTATTAGATAGAGCCTTTCCCCTATCCTCATCCTCATCTGCTATTGCTACTATCTCTACATCCTGTATCTCTTTTAAACATTCTATATAACTATAAGCATGCATATGAGCAAAACTTAATATTGCACCATTCATCATATCTCACCTCCAACGGATATAGCTCTATTTACCCTGGATGACTCAAGGGCGGCTAAGGCGATCTCCAACGCCCTATATGCATCTTCTGGAGTTATAAGAGGCTCACTATTCTCCTCTATACAAGAAACAAAATGTCTTATCTCTGATAAATATGGGCTCTCAGCCAATGGACTCTCATATAGGATATAAGGATGATTATCTCTGGACATAAACATCTTCATAGAACTAGAATTTAGATTATCACTAGTTATTAAGCCCTCTGTCCCTATAATCTCAAAGCTTGTTCTAAACGGACTACCTGAAGGCTGAGCCCAGGTGATCTCAGACTGAGCAATAGCCTTAGACTTGAATCTCAATGTCACTAAGGCATAATCCTTCCTATCCAGATTCTTCCAGGTTAATGCATAAGCAAAGACCCGTTCCACCTCTCCAAATATCCACCGGAGATAATCAAAGTCATGGATCCCAGTATCTACGATACAGCCTCCACTCATCTCTACATCTCTATACCAATCCTTCCACCTCTTTGAAGGAAACTGTCCACCCCTTTTTGTTCTAGCCATCCTAGCTATCCCTACTGTCCCATCATCAACTAACTTCTTTGCTGATATATACTCAGGAAAGAACCTAAGAACATGGGCGGTCATAAACTTTACATCCACATCTCTTGCTACTTTAACAATCTCCCTTGCATCCTGCAAGGTTCTAGCTATAGGTTTTTCCAAAAGGGTATGCTTCCCCATTCTTAAAGCTTCAATAGCCATATCTCTATGGAGGGGAGTAGGAGTGCATATATCTATAATATCTATATCCGACCTCTTTACAATCTCACTAAAAGATGAATAGCTATCTGCATCATAGTCTCGGGCAAGAGATTCTGCCTTCTCAATATCAATATCACATATCGCCTGGACCTTGATACCATTTATCTGGCTCCAGCACGAAGTATGAGTACTTCCCATCACTCCTGCACCAACAACTGCTACCTTCAGCATTATCCTCACTTCCTTTCATTTAATCCTTTGCCTCTAGTTCTTTAGCCCTTTCATTACTAAGCCTTATCATATCATACAAAGCACCTTTTACTCCCATCTTCTCTAACGCATATATACCTCTAGCAGTAGTTCCACCTGGAGATGTTACACTGGACCTAAAAGAATTTGGACTTATCACATTCTTTTTGAGTAAATCTGCGGTCCCTTCAAAGATACTTAAGGTAAGCTTTAATGCAGTATCGTATGGAAGACCCTCAGAAACAGCCCCATCGATAAATCCTTCCATCAGATAGGCAACAAATCCTGGGCCACTTCCATTTAGGGCAGTCATTACACTCATATAGGGCTCAGGGACTTCACTCACAGAACCAAAATCACCAAACCAATCTATAAAGAGCCTCTTTTTATCTTCATCTACCCTTTCATTAGCAACAAATGGGATAAAGCTTTTATTTATACTACACAAAAGGTTTGGCATAACCCTTATTATCGGGCTATCAGGGAAAAAGGATTCCAATCTTCTTATCGGGACACCAGCCATTATAGAAACTATTAGAGTATCTTTAGAGAAGGTAAGGACAATATTCTTGGCATCCTGAGGCTTTACAGCAATAATAACAATTTCACTCCCAGAGGTCTCAGAGATATCCTTAGCTATGTTGAGTTTAAATCTATCCTCTATAAACCTACATCTTTCCTCTTTTATATCAAATCCGATAAACTCGTTCAATGGCCTATTTTTGTTTTTCCACCCCTCAAGTAAACTGGCAGCCATATTTCCTAAGCCTATAAAACCAATAGGATACCTCATCCTCTTACCTGCCCTTCTCCGTAGATAATATACTTTGTAGTGGTAATCTCTTCCAGTCCCATAGGACCTCTAGCATGCAACTTCTGAGTACTTATACCTATCTCTGCCCCTAGACCAAACTCATAGCCATCTGTAAATCTGGTAGAAGCATTAACATATACACAGGCAGCATCGACCTCTAAGAGAAATCTCCTTGCATTGAAATAATCTCTAGTAACAATACTCTCTGAATGATGGCTTCCATACTTGTTTATATGAGCTATTGCCTCATTTACATCCTTCACAACCTTAACAGCGATGATAAGGTCTAAGTACTCTGTATACCAATCCTCCTCAGTAGCCGAAATCACCCAGGGGACGATTTCTTTTGTTTTTTCACATCCTCTTATCTCTACTCCGGCAGACTTTAATCTTTCAAACATTACCGGCAAGAATTCTCTACTCACCTTTTCATTTACAAGAAGAGACTCTATAGCATTACATACACCTGGTCTCTGAACCTTTGCATTAAATACAATCTCTTCAGCCATCTTTAAATCTGCAGTCTCATCTACATATACATGGCAATTACCAACCCCTGTTTCTATGACAGGAACTGTCGATTCTTTCCTCACCGTCCTTATAAGATTAGCACCACCTCTCGGTATAAGGAGGTCTACATATTCATCACAGTGCATAAGTTCTACTGTTGCCTCTCTACGGGTATCATTTATGAATGAAATAACCTCCGGAGGAAGTCCAGATTCCTTTACAGCATCTTGAAGAACCTCTACTATCTTTGCATTAGAATTTATAGCTTCAGACCCACCCTTTAATATTACAGCATTTCCAGCTTTTAAACACAACCCTGCAGTATCAGCAGTAACATTTGGTCTTGCCTCATAGATGATACCAATAAGACCTATCGGTACCCTTACCTTTTGAATCTCTAGACCATTGGGTCTTTTCCAGGCAGAAACCACCTTTCCAATAGGGTCATCAAGACGAGAGACCTCCTGTAAGGATTCAGCCATAAAATCTATCCTCTTTTCATTCAACATAAGCCTATCAATAAGGGCAGAAGGAAGTCCTTTAGCATTTTCGATATCTACCCTATTGGCTTCAATGATCTCTTCTTTCTTTTCCTCTAACTTCTCAGCCATAAGAATTAATGCCTTATTCTTTATAGAAGTACTGGCTCTAGCCAATGTAGAAGAAGCTAATTTTGCTCTTCTAGCTAACTCTTTAACTTCCATATATTATTTCCCCTTTCTAAAATAGATTGATTAATTTGATTATACCATCTTTAACAATTCCATAAAGATATCTTAACCCAAATTTAAATTATTCTTATCTAATCCTTAAACCTGACAAAATATAATATATTTGAGAGATTAAAGAAAGGGGTGAAGGAAATGTTAAAGAATATTATAATAGCCTTTATAGCTTTAAGTGCCGTCCTCATAATATCTTCTGTTGGATATCTTTTAAGCACGTTCTAGGTGATCTGTAGGATATTAAGATATAGATATTTAGGGCTAGTCCTTTTACATCATATTCATACAAATGTTAGATATGTAAGTAGGGTATGGCAAAATGTCATACCCTACTTATTTTTCATTTCTCATCCATCACCTGTGGTATAATTTTATTAGGGATAAGATATGAGTAAAGAGTTTAGATTGGTTTCAAATTTTGGACCTACAGGAGACCAGCCACAGGCAATAGAAAAACTTGTGGAAGGGTTAAATAGAGGATATAAGTTTCAGACCCTACTAGGAGTTACTGGGAGCGGTAAGACCTTTACTATGGCAAATATTATAGAGAAGGTTCAAAGACCAACCTTAGTAATTGCCCACAATAAAACCCTGGCTGCACAACTCTACAGTGAATTTAGAAGCTTCTTTCCCTATAATGCAGTAGAATATTTTATCAGTTACTATGACTACTATCAACCTGAAGCATATATACCGCAGACAGACACATATATAGAAAAAGATGCCTCCATAAATGATGAGATAGATAGGATGAGGCATTCTGCCACCCAATCCCTTATAGAGAGAAGGGATGTGATAGTAGTTGCAAGCGTCTCTTGTATATATGGTTTGGGTTCTCCTGAAGACTACCAGGAGATTACAGCCCAGGTAAGAGTGGGAGACACTATCAATAGAGAATCCCTTTTAGACAAACTTGTAGACCTCCAATACGAGAGAAATGACACAGAACTCTCTAGAGGGATGTTCAGAGTGAGAGGAGATATAATAGAGATATTTCCATCCTCTGAAGAGGTAATCTACAGGATAGATTCTTTTGGGGATACAGTAGAAAGGATAGTAGAATTTGACCCTGTCACTGGAGAAATCTTTGGAACTCTAAACTCTATAGTTATATACCCAGCGAAGCACTTTGTAACTACAAGGAGCAAACTGCTAAAAGCGGTAGAAAGTATAAAGCTTGAGTTAGCAGAAAGATTAAAAGAGCTTAGAGAAAAAGGGAAATTATTAGAAGCCCAGAGGCTTGAATCGAGAACTCTATACGATATAGAGATGCTCCTTGAGATAGGTTATTGTCCTGGAATAGAGAACTATTCTAGACATTTAAGCGGGCGCAAGCCAGGTGAAAGACCATATACACTCATAGATTACTTTCCTAGAGATTTCCTCCTCTTTATAGATGAATCCCATGTGACTGTTCCACAGTTAAATGGTATGTATGAGGGGGATAGGTCCAGGAAGGAAACCCTAGTAGAATATGGCTTTAGACTACCGTCCGCCTTAGATAATAGGCCCCTTAAGTTTGAGGAATTTATCAATGTAGTAGGACAGACCATATTTGTATCTGCTACCCCTGGACCCTACGAACTAGACGTCTCCGCACAGGTTGCTGAACAACTGATAAGACCAACAGGGGTTCCTGACCCTGAGATACAGATAAGACCTACCGATGGCCAGATAGATGACCTAATAAAGGAGATCCAAAAAACAGTAGAAAATGGAGGAAGGGTCCTTGTAACTACTCTTACTAAAAGGATGGCGGAAGACTTGAGTCAGTTCTTGAAAGAACTGAATATAAAGGTCACCTATATACATTCTGAGATAGATGCAATAGAGAGGGTTAAGATTATTAAGGGGTTAAGGAGTGGAAGATTTGATGTAGTTGTAGGTATAAATCTTCTGAGGGAAGGATTGGACCTACCAGAGGTGGAATTAGTAGCTATTCTAGATGCAGATAAAGAGGGTTTTTTAAGGTCAGAACGGTCTCTTATCCAGGTTATGGGAAGAGCAGCAAGGAATATCAACGGGAGGGTAATAATGTATGCAGACTTTGTCACCTCCTCTATGAAAAGGGCTATCGAAGAGACAAACAGAAGAAGGTTAGTTCAATTAGAGTATAATAGAATACATAACATAACACCCACTACAATAAAAAAGGAGATAAGAGACCTTATTCAGGTGGCAGAAGAGGAAGGCAGTTATGAGACAGAAGAGCTATCAAAGAAGGAGATTGCAAGAAGATTGAAGGAGCTAGAGAAAGAGATGCGTAGGGCAGCAGAAAATTTAGAATTCGAAAAGGCAGCTACTATAAGGGACGAGATTATAAGGTTAAGAGAAATCTTGGGGCAACCGGTGAGAAGATAAATGGCATTAGATAAGATAATTATACGAGGTGCAAGACAACATAATCTTAAGGATATAGATCTTGAGATACCCAGGGATAAGCTTGTTGTATTTACAGGTGTAAGTGGTTCAGGGAAGTCGTCCCTTGCCTTTGATACTATATATGCAGAAGGACAACGTAGGTATGTAGAATCTCTATCTGCCTATGCCAGACAGTTCCTGGGGTTAATGGATAAACCAGATGTGGATTTTATCGATGGACTTTCTCCAGCCATCTCGATAGATCAAAAGAGTGTATCACATAATCCCAGATCAATAGTAGGTACGGTTACCGAGATCTATGACTATCTGAGGGTATTGTTTGCTCGTATAGGACATCCACATTGCTGGAAATGTGGTAGACCCATAACACAACAAACAATAGATCAGATGGTAGACCAGCTTATCTCCTTACCTTCAGGTACAAAGATACACCTACTTGCACCTATAGTAAGGGGGAGGAAGGGAGAGTATAAAAACGTAATAGAAGAGGTGAGAAGGTCAGGATTCCTAAGGGCAAGGATAGATGGAAGATTGGTAGAGTTAGAAGAGGATATCTCTCTGGATAAGAACAAAAAACATAATATAGAGGTCGTAGTGGACAGGATAGTAATAAAACCAGAGATAAGAAGTAGGTTGGCTGAGTCTTTAGAGACAACGTTAAAGATGGGTGAAGGGATTGCGATAGTTGTAGTAGACGAAGGAGAAGAGTTACTGCTAAGTGAAAAATTTGCCTGTCCATACTGTGGAGTAAGTATGGAGGAGTTGAGCCCAAGGGTTTTTTCCTTCAATAGTCCCTATGGAGCATGTCCTGAATGCTCAGGGTTAGGATTCAAGATGGAGGTAGACCCTGACCTAGTAATCCCAGATAAGAACCTTCCTATTATGGATGCAATAGCCCCTTGGGTCCCATTAGGAAGCTACCATGCCAACCTGTTAGAGGCTCTTGGGGAGGAACTCGGATTTTATATGGATACACCTGTAAGAGAATTAACTGAAGACCAGTTAAAAATATTACTCTATGGTGATACTAACATAATGTTAAGATTCAGTTATTGGGGATTTGCCGGGCAAAAAAGGTATGCAAATCTCTATTATAAAGGAATCATACCGATGTTAGAAGAAAGATATAAAGAGACAGACTCAGACCTCTCTAGAGAAGAACTTGAACAGTATATGAGGCCATATCCCTGTCCTTCCTGTAATGGTAAGAGATTAAAACCAGAGAGCCTAGCAGTAAAGATCCAAGAGAGGTCTATTGCAGACCTTATAGCTATGGAACCTAGAGAGCTTATAACATTTATAAACAATTTGAATCTCACCGAGAGAGAAAATTACATAGCTCATCAACTTCTCAAAGAGATAAAAGCAAGACTTCAGTTCTTAATTGATGTAGGACTTGACTATATATCCTTAGATAGGCCCACCGCTACACTCTCAGGTGGAGAAGCACAGAGGATAAGGCTTGCCACCCAGATAGGTTCTGGGCTTATGGGTGTCCTCTATATACTAGATGAACCTAGTATAGGCCTACATGCAAGGGATGAGGCAAAGCTTATAGATACATTAAAGAGACTCAGAGATCTAGGAAATACGGTAATAGTTGTAGAACATGATGAATCTATGATGAGGTCTGCTGATTATATAGTAGATATAGGCCCGGGGGCTGGAGAGAACGGTGGATATCTGGTTGCCACTGGAACATTAGAAGAGATCATTGAAAATGAAAACTCTATTACAGGTGAGTACCTTTCAGGGAAAAGAGTTATCCCGATACCTCAAGAGAGAAGGAACACTAGAAACAAATACCTTACAATTGTAGGAGCAAAGGAACATAATCTAAAAAATATAACAGTGAATATACCTCTTGGACTTTTTGTCCTGGTAACAGGAGTTTCAGGTTCAGGAAAGAGTACATTGGTAAATGATATATTATATAAGGCTCTAGCTAGAGAGCTCCATAGGGCGAGACTCCAACCTGGTAAGTATGATAAAATCCTAGGGGTAGAATATATAGACAAGGTGATAAATATAGACCAGTCTCCTATAGGAAGGACTCCAAGATCTAACCCTGCTACATATACAGGGGTCTTTGATGATATAAGAAGGGTCTTTGCAGAGACGCATGATGCCAGAATAAGGGGATACAAGCCTGGGAGATTCAGCTTCAATGTAAAGGGTGGAAGGTGTGAAGCATGTCATGGGGATGGGGTAATTCAGATAGAGATGCACTTCCTACCTGATGTCTATGTCCCCTGTGAGGTATGTAATGGCAAGAGATACAATAGAGAAACACTAGAGGTTAAATATAGAGGAGCTAGTATAGCAGATGTATTAGATATGACAGTAGAACAGGCATTGATTCATTTTGAAAATATCCCGGCAATAAAGCAGAAACTCCAGACGCTTCAGGATGTAGGGCTTGGATATATAAAACTTGGACAACCCGCCCCTACCCTTTCAGGAGGAGAGGCTCAAAGGGTAAAGCTCGCATCAGAACTATCTAGGAAGAGCACAGGGAGGACACTCTATATCCTGGATGAGCCTACCACTGGACTCCACTTTGCAGACATAGAAAAACTCATAAATGTCCTCCAGAGATTAGTAGATATGGGAAATACTGTTATAGTTATAGAGCATAACCTGGATGTGATAAAGGTAGCAGATTATATAATTGACCTGGGTCCAGAAGGTGGAGATATGGGTGGATACGTAGTAGCAGAAGGTACGCCAGAAGAGATAGCACAGAACCCCAAATCCTATACAGGTATGTTCTTGAGGAATGTCCTGAAGATAAAGGAGAAGGTATATGCCTAGGTTGACTGATATCTTCCCAGAAGAGCCTGGGGTGTATATTATGAGGGATAGGAATAACAATGTGTTGTATGTAGGGAAAGCCAGGTCCCTCCTAAATAGACTTAGGTCATACTTAAAACCAGATAATCCCCGTATAATAGAGATGGTAAATCAGGTAGAAAATGTAGACTATATAGTTACATCTTCCGAGTTAGAAGCTCTCATATTAGAGAATAATCTTATAAAAGAATACAAGCCTCCATATAATATAAGACTTAAGGATGATAAGACCTACCCATATATACTAATCACAAAAGAAAAGTATCCTACTCTTACTGTAACTCGTAGGATAGAGGATAAAGGAGAATATTTTGGACCATATACAAGTACTCAGGCATTAAGAGCAACACTGCATATGATTCATAAGCGGTTTAAAATAAGAAGCTGCCTGGGAGACATTTCTAGATATAAAAATGCATGTCTAAATTATCATCTAGGACTATGTATAGCCCCGTGTATAAAAGATAGCCCTCTTCTATATAAAGAATATCAGGAGAATATAAGAGAGGTTATAAGAGTCTTAAATGGAGATGGTAAAGAGATTATAACCTCACTTAAGGAGGAGATGTTCAAGAAAGCAGCTGAATTAGACTTTGAGAAGGCTGCTATAATAAGAGACCAGATAAAGGCGTTAGAAAAGGTCATAGAGAAACAGCGTATAGTAAGTGACAAAAAGATAGAAGCAGACATATTTGCCCTCTTTACAACAAAGACATCTAGCACTGTAGCAGTACTGTTTATAAGGAGAGGAAGTCTCGTAGGAGAGGAAGACTTTGAACTTGACCATACAGGAGAGGAAGATATCTTAGGGGCTTTTATCACTGCCTTTTACAGGAATGGAAATCATATCCCACCTCTTATAGTTGTAAATCAAGAGATAAAAGACAAGTCTCTCATCGAGGATTGGCTCTCATCAACCCGCAATGGAAAGGTATGCATAAAGTTTCCTAAGAGAGGAGACTTAAAAGACTTCTTGGATATAGCCCAAAAGAATGCCATAGAAAGATTTAATTATCAGTTATTAAATACAGAAGACCCATTAATAGGTCTTCAGGAACTACTAGGACTTTCTAAACTTCCAGAGGTTATAGAAGGGTATGACATATCAAATATAGGTGGTAAAGAAGCAGTCGGTTCTATGGTGGTATTCAGGGATGGAAAACCTGATAAGAGTAGTTATAGAAAGTTTAGGATAAAGACGGTAGAAGGGCCTAATGATTTTGGTATGATGCAAGAAGTCCTATGGAGGAGATTGAATAACAGTGAATGGGAACTACCAGATATAATACTTATAGATGGAGGGCTAGGACAGGTCAGTGCTGTAAAAGAAGTCCTGGATAGGAATGGATATAATATCCCTCTGGTTGGACTTGCAAAAAGAGAGGAAGTGGTCTGGCTTCCAGATGGGAATAGGTTCAAGCTCCCACGGAGGTCAGAAGCACTTAAACTCCTTCAGAGGATAAGGGATGAGGCACATAGATTTGCAGTAAGGTATCATCATCAGCTCAGAGAAACCACCCTAAAGCCAGAACTACTCGAGATTCCAGGGATAGGTGAGAAGAGGATGAAAAAAATCCTCTCATCTTTTCCTGACCTTTCTAAACTAAAGGACGTTCCAATAGAGGAGATTTCAAAAAAATGCGGTATCCCAAAGAATATCGCAGAAAGGATAAAGGAATGGATAGGGAGTACAGTATAACCATAAAACCATATGGAAGATTCCTGTATAAGATAAATGATTATGGGTTGGCAGGATTTGATTGGAAAGAATTCTCAGAAGATACTGAAAAAGAGGATGACCCCCTTGGGATAGGGGAAAGATTAAAAAGATACTTCAGAGGAGAAAGGATAGATTTTAGTGAGGTTCCTATAGATGAAAGTTTACTCAACCCAACCTATAGAGAGATAATAGACTTTGTAAAAAAGATACCTTATGGTAAGATATATACCTATACAGAGGTAGCAGAAAAAATAGGAAAACTAAGATGGGCAAGGGTAGTTGGGAATGCTATGAAGAATAACCCATATCCAATCATAGTTCCCTGCCACAGAGTAGTAGGTAAGAACGGACTAGGAGGATACAGCCTGGGAATTGATAGAAAGAGACTATTACTTAAAATAGAGGGGGTTATAGAATGATAAAGCGGTGGCTTGTACTTACCATAGCTATATGTCTAGTACCATATATAATCCAGGGCATCTCAGTAAGTAATTTTGGTTATGCCCTGTTGGCTGCTCTTATATTAGGGATATTGAACCTTATAATAAAACCTATTATCCAGATCATTACACTTCCAATAAACATTATAACCCTGGGATTGTTTACACTGGTTATAAATGCGATACTCCTGGAGATGGTAGCATGGCTTGTTCCAGGGTTTTACGTGGCAACCTTTTGGTCTGCTATTTGGGGTGGTCTTATAATAAGTATAGTATCTGGGATCTTGAACTGGCTCTTATAATATGAAGCCTGAGGTTATTGTCGCTTTAGATATAATAGACAGAGATAAAATCACCAATCTGATAAAAACTCTAGGGGATAAGATTTCCTACTATAAGGTAGGGTATATTCCATTTTATGCCTTTGGTTGGGAGATAGTAGATGAGCTCAATAGGATGGGAAAAAAGGTAATGCTTGATTTAAAGCTTGATGATATTCCTAACACTGTATCTGAAGCGATGAAGATAATATTAGCCCACAATCCAGAATTCGTTACCATACACTCTAACGCTGGAAAGGATACCCTAATAAAGGCGCAAAAGATAGTACAGAATAAGACCAAACTTCTTGGGATAACTCTTCTTACCAGCTTAGATAAAGAAGACCTTAAGACCTTAGGGGTCTCGGCTGAATTAAAAGAGAACGTCTTAAAAAGAGCTAGATTATGTAAAGAGATAGGGCTATCCGGAGTAGTAGCCTCTGTAGATGAGGCGGAGATAATAAAAGAAACATTAGGAGAGGATTTTATAGTTGTAACCCCTGGGATAAGGATAGGGAAAACAGAAGATGACCAGAAAAGGACTGCAACATATAAGAAGGCAAAGGAAAAAGGGGTAGACTTTGTAGTGATTGGTAGGCCCATATACAATGCCAGCAACCCTTCAGATGTTATTGAAAGATTAGAGGAGGAACAGATATGAATGAAGTTTCTGCAGGGTGTATCGTATATAGAAAGAACAGGAAAACATACCTCCTTATGATTCTAGACCGATTTGGATATTGGACCTTCCCAAAGGGGAAGGTAGAAGAGAATGAGGCTTTAGAAGCCACAGCGATAAGAGAGGTAAAAGAGGAAACCGGGATAGATGTAGAGATTGAAAGGTATATTGGAGAGACCAGTTATGAGTACACCCATCCAGAAAAAGGTAAGGTAGAAAAAACAGTTCATTGGTATCTGGCAAAGGCTCTATCCTATAAAATATCCCCAGCCTACGGGGAGATAACCAAAGCAGAGTGGATAGAGCTAGAAAAGGCAAAGGCATTAGCTAGTTATAAGGCAGACAAAAAAATATTAGAAAAACTCTAACTAGAAACCTATAGATTTCTGTA
>Ga0207433_10002994_pt1 | contig 33263 bp, 25 predicted proteins | sample YelNatPaOPGAMG01_FD_187559 | JGI IMG/M metagenome (GOLD analysis project Ga0207433, IMG submission 187559) | Hot spring thermophilic microbial communities from Obsidian Pool, Yellowstone National Park, USA - OP-RAMG-01 (SPAdes) (version 3) | ecosystem: Environmental > Aquatic > Thermal springs... | reverse complement strand
GTGATTTGGTTATTTCTTTCAGGCTTACAAGTAGAGATGACTTGCAAGCTTTGCATGCTGTCATGCAAACTTACATGGCAGAAGAAATAGAAAAGTTCATCAATAGATTGCCAAGATGGCCAGGAGCCGCGATTATTCTTGACGATAATTTGGAAAAGGTCTTTACAGTTAACATAAGGCCTCGCTTGTCATGGCATGCAGGTGGGACTGCCACATTGATATAAAAACTTATTTTTAATAGAAAATATAGTATCAATTAATGAGTTCTGAAGGGAAAGAAAAGATAGAGAACTGGATAAAGGAAAAGTTGAAGGAAGGAGTGGAACCTTCTGTAATAAAAGAAGTTCTAAAAGAAAAAGGTTATGATCCTAATATTGTGGATGAAATTCTAAAACCATCTGAAAACCAAGGAAAACTAGAGGGAATTAAAGCTTCTGAAAAATCAAATCAATCATCAAAAGTTTTAATATTAATGGCATTTATTCTTGGAATAATTGCAGTTGGGGGATTTTTATTCATCTATTTTTTGAAATTTTCAAACCAAGAACTAACTAGGCAAGGATGGAAATTTGTCAGATTTGAAGTAATTAATGATACTACATTCAAAATAGTCGGCACTATACCTTTTAAGAGTTATATAATCGAGAAAGAAAATGAGGGGAAATTTTTTATTATATATCCAGAAGTAAGATTTAAAAAGATGTCATGGGAAGGATATGCTTGGGTGAAAGAATTTGATTTAAATGTTTTAGAAAATTTAACTGTTGAAACTAAATTTGACAAAGAATCTTTTACCCCATCATCTTTATTCCTTATATTTATTTTGATAAGAAATGATAACCAGTATTCCTATAATAGATTTTCCTTTATGAGCAATATAACCAACTGTAAAGATGAAGACAATTTTATTAAATGCAAAGATATACTAAATTTTTCTGACCTTTGTGAGACCTTTAAAAATTATAGACCAATAGATTGTCCTGTTTCAGGAATTCACAAGTTTTATTTTTATTTTCTCACATTTGATAAAAAAGTCTTTGTAAAACAAGTTAAATTTTATGATAAAGTTTTATTGGATTTATAAGACCATAATCATCTTTTCAAATGTGTAAAGGAAAATATAAAAGTTTCCATTTTAAATACTGTTCGAGCATTATGCAGACAGGCATGAAATCTTTACTCATTTTAAAATACAATTTTGAGGATTTCCAAAAATTTGGAAAATTTTTTAAGAAGACTGTTTTTTTCTTTATGTTTTTATTTTCTATTATTGTATTGTGAAATGCCTTTGGAAAGTTTACACCAAAATCTAAACCATAAAAGTTGTGTGATAGACGAGGATTTATTTCAGTTAGATATATCTTCTCTTCGGAAATTATGAATTGAGGTGATGCAAAACCAAAATAACCAATACTCTTGAAGAATACCTCTAATTCTTCCAATATTTTTTTGATAGAAGTTTTACTAATCTTTTGGCTAATAACACTTCTTACTATTTTACCTTTTCTATCAATCAGCAAATTCATAGTAAACTTTTTCTCAGGAGATATGTATTCTTGAATAAGAGGCACTCTTCCGTATTTTTTAAGTTTATATAAAGCTGTTTGTATTTCTCTTTTATCTTTACAGACAAATACAAGTTGAGATCCTACACCTTTGCTAGGTCTTACCACACAAGGATAAGTTGTCTTTTTGGAATAAATTTTAGGCAGAAAGAAACTCTTTGTTGAGATTTTCTCTAACACACGATACATTATTAATTTATCATGTAGTTTTTGTACAATTTCTAATGAAGGATAGATAGGTTTTATATTTAGTTCATCATAAAATAATAAAATTGGGATTAAAGTATCTTCATATAGCGAGATTAATAATTTTATATTATTTTTCTGAAGAAAATTTTTAATGGCTTCAATAAAATTTATAATTTGTTTTTTATTTTCGAGTTGAGTTTTTCCAAAATGACTCAAATAACCTGTATTAGGATAGAGATAAAAAATATGATTAAATTTTGAAAAAACTGATACAGGAAGACGAAGCGAAGATCCTATGAAGGTTAGATAACCCAACTTATGATAATACATTAGAAATGGAAGAACATTAGAAGCTTCAGCATTTAGTATTAGAATTTTTTCTTGTACGCCCATAAATATTTAATTATTTTATAATTAATTAGATTTTATGGATAAAATTGACGTTCTTGTAGTAAGACCCCCAAGATTTTATACAGATGTAGCAACTTCACCAATATTTCCAGAAGAAATTCTCCCACCAACAATTTTGGAGGAGAATAATATAACATCCCGTTTTTTTAATGCAGACTTTTTGCCTTTAAAATTAAGAATATTCCCATATATTACAATATCAGATTATTTTCACTATGAAGAAAAACTTAAAGAATTCTTAAAAGGAAAAAGTTTGGAATGGAAAAATGCTAAAAGAGTTGTTAAGAAAGTTAATCCCAAAATAGTTTTATTAGTTCTTCGCATGCCAAGTGACTTTTCTGTAACTTTAAAGATGGCAAATATAATTAAAGATACTAATGAGGAAATAAAAGTAGGTTTTTATAGGGAGGGTAATGAAAATTTTCAGAGATATATATCGAGTAAATTTCTAGAAAGCAATTTAATCGATTTCGGAATAATAGGAGAACCTGAATACACCTTGTTGGAAGTTGCAAAAACAGTTCTGAAAGGAAAGGATATTTCAAAAATAAGAGGTTTAGCCTTTAAAAAATGGGGGAAAATCATATTCACTAAGAGGAGACCTGTAGAAAAAGATCTCGATAAATTTCCAATAGCAAACAGAGATTTGGTATTATATAGAAAATATCTTCCACCTTCTAGCTTTAGTGTTATAGAAGGTGGGCGCGGTTGTATATACTCTTGTAATTTTTGTTTGGCTGCGGGTGTACCCTTTAGATTGAGAAGTCCAGAAAAAGTTATTGGAGAATTAGCACAAGTTTATCTTAAATATGGAACAAGAAAATTTTCTTTTCCCATGAGCTCTTTTCTTCATTCAAGAAAATGGGCTTTAAAAATATGTAATTTAATAAAGAAATTTAGACTTAACATAACATTTAGCTGTTATGCCAATCTAAATCAATTGGATAAAAAAATCCTAAAGGTGTTAAAATCAGCAGGCTGTTCTACTTTAATAATTGGATTAGAATCTGGAAATTATAATACACTTATAAAGATGAACAAGCTTTCAAACTTAGGATTCGACTATAGAAATATGAGAGAAGTAGCAAGAATATTAAAGAATACAGGCATTTTCCTTAAGATAGGAATAATAATAAACAATCCAGAAGAGAGTTTAAATGAGATAAAAGATTCATTGAAAACTCTTCATTACTTTGCCCCAAATCCTTTTAGAGTACAATTCTTAGTTCCTTTTCCTGGAACGAAATATTTTAAAGAAATAAAGAAAAAAAGAATGTTAATTGATGAAAATTTAGATCTTTACCATACAGGAAGAATAAATGTCAAGCCATATGTTGATGAAAGAATTTTGAGAAAAATTTGGATTAAATATGCGAGATTGTCCGATCTTTGTGAATGGGTTTGTTTTAGAAAAAAAATACTTGATAGGAGAATTTTCTTGTGCAAAGCAACAGAATATTTTAAATATGCTACTCAATTTTTCTCAACTTACGTAATTTCCTTGGAGGAATAAGCACCCAGGTTAAATACTATATCAGGCCCATTTTTCCCTATTCCTACTGTGTCAATGAAAACTTGCATATCACTTATTGGTGTATTTACTGTTCCTATCCCCAGAATGAACATTCCCCTCCCAACAAAAGCCTTAAAAACATCTTTTTTGACAAGAAACCTCAGAGCAATATTTCTTAATTCAGAAATCTTGAACATTTCAAAGAGAGATTTTACGATACGACCTTTCTCAAAAAATGTATTTATCTTTTTAAGTGATTTTAATGGTATCAATTCTTTTATACTTCCGGCTCTATATGCCCCTAAAATTCCTCCACCACCCAATATTGGCAAAGGTTTTTTAACTTTTAGACTGAGTTTGAACAGATTGAGCAACAGTTTTTTGGTCTCAACAAGATATTGTAATCTAACTTCCCCTTTAGTAATATTTTCAATTAAACTTATTAACTCACTACACGACATTTCACAATTTTTTAGAAGGAATCTACCATAAGGTACTGCAGCATAGAAATATATTCCCTTTATAAAACCTTTCTTTTTTGCTGAATAAACACAAAGGTCTATCAATCCTTTTATTTGATCCTCATTCAAGCCTTTTAAGACCCTAGCTGCTAATATTGTATTTATACCTACCTTATTCAAATTTTTAAGGGCTAATAGCTTCATCATTAATACTTCTCTTCCATTTCCATTTAATTTCTCATAAACATTTTCATCTAAGCCATCAAATGTGAAATAAACTCTACTTATCCCGCACTTCTTTAGTTTTATAACATAATCTAAGTCTGAAAGTTTCAACCCATTTGTGTAAAGTTCTGGTTGATTTCCTGTTTTTCTTATAAGCTCAATAATTTTAAATAAATCTTCTCTTACGGTGGGTTCTCCTCCTATCAATGTTATCCTTTTTCCTCTCCCTATTTTTTTGAGTATTTTTTTTATTTCATCAAAGGAAAGATCTTTTGAAAAATCGTAAGGTGAAGAGTTAGTAAAACATACTTTACACATAGTATTACATTGATTTGTGATAAACAAGCAAATAGAAGGAACATATTTTCTGATAAGTCTCCAGTCGTTTTTTGTAGGGAGGAAACTATATGCAGCCGATGAAAAAGGTCTTGGTAGGAACAATCTTCTAAGGAACGCTATTTCTTTCTTAAACTTTTCTTTTGGTAAAATCTGGAGAACTGTTTGGGACTTCATAAATTTTAGATAAATTTTTATCTATTTAAAGATTAAAGGATTATGTGAAATCACTTACAATAAGTTTTGATATTTTTCATTCAAAATTCATGCCATTAGTCAAAATTAGTTGATGGAATAAAACATGCTCAACAAATGGGTATCAGCATTCATTTAAATGCTGTAAGTCCGTCGAAAATGATAAATAGGAATAAAGCGTTGTATAATAAAGTTGCACACTTACTCCATGGTGATTTTTTAAAAGTACCTTTTTCCCCATGGGATTTATTTTTCTTTCAGATAAAGTTTTACCAGTTGGATTTCAGAGTGTTCATAAAACAAGGGCTAATGAGAAAAATAAATTAGAATGTGATGAAAAAAAGCTTAAACTTTTGCTCTTTTTTGAATGCCACCAGCCTATCAGTTTTGATTTCAGAGGAAATATTTTACCATGTTGTGGGTTTCATGTTCTTAATTCCCCCAGATTTTATAAAATTGGCCATATTGGTAAAAAGATTACAGCAAATAGACAAAATAATCAATTTTTTGAAGGGTTGAAACAAAATAGATTAAGTTTTCTAAGGATGTATCTCACAATATCTAAGTCAGAAAAAATCAGGAAGATTTTCCAAAGAACGAAGTTTTATTCTCTTTGTGACCTCTGTATGCTACTGTGGAAATACAGAGATATTATTCAGAATAACAAACCCATATCAAATTTTGAGATGTTTCTTTTTATTTTGTATAACTTCCCTTATTTTATCTTAGTTAGATCTTACAAAAATTTGGTTAGAATGGTGCAAAACATTCTAAAAACAATGTGAATGAGACATTTGTAACAAGTTAATTATCAAGGTAGCAGATATGTTGATATTGAAATAATTCTAAGTTTTAAGAATAAGATGCTAGTGTTCAGTGTTTTTGATAATTAGCCACAACACCTTCAAAATTTGTAGACCAGTAGCAACCATTACTGATGATTTTTGTTTGATTGTTCTAGCATTTATATTCTAACTTAAAAAATTTATTATCATGAAACCTAAAATTAGTCAGTTCTGGAGACTTTGGTTTTTAAATGAAAGAAAGTACGATACGGTGAACCGTTTAAGTGTTAGGTATCATGCTATAGAGATGTATATAAAAGGTAAGAATGTATTGGATTTTTGTTTCGGTTCAGGGTTTTTCTTGAAAAAATTGGCATCCTCGAGAAATTACTGTTTATATGGGATAGATTTACCTAACTTTAAAAGGAAGTTACCTAAGAATGTTAAAATATTTTTAATTAAGGATTTTGATTCACTTAAAACAATCCACATGCCTATTAAGTTTGATACGATTTTGGTAAGTGAAGTCATAGAACATTTAACATTAAGAGAAATGAGAATCGTGTTTAGATTTTTCTCCAAATGGCTAAATAAAAAAGGAAGGTTAATTATTTCAGTTCCTTATAAAGAGAACATAAAATATTCAACTGTTTTATGTCCGTATTGTTTGAGATGGTTCCATCCTTGGCTACACAAGCAATCCTTTGATGAGGAGAGTTTAAAAATTCTCTTAATAAAGAGAGGTTTCGTTGTGGCTAAAATATATTATATAACTCTCCTAGATTTTTGGCACATACCATCCCTTTTAAAGAAAATCACAAATTCTCTGCTTCTAACTTTCTTTAAAAATAGATTCAAGTTTATTGTGTGGATTGTTGTGATTGCCAAAAAGTTAGACATGTACTAACTCCAGTAGATATGTTACACCACAAACTATTCCCAGGCATTTGAACCATTTTCTGAATTTACTATCAACCTTCCTGTAAGAAAGAAAAAGAAAATAAGTTGTGAATAAGAAGGTAGAGAGTGAAATGAACTTAAATCTAGAAAACAAAAACAAGGATAACAGAAAAACTACAATCAGAACTAACCTTAAAAGTGAAATCGAATTTTTATGACCAAAGCTTACAGCTGTTGTAATCTTCTCATTTTTTTTGTCCTCTTTATAATCGACTATCTCATGGATTATTTGGGCAACAGTATTAAGAAGGAACAAGAGCAATGAAAAATCCAAAAATTGTAAAAGTTTTTCAATATTTATGAAAGGTAAAAAGAAAATCAGCAAAAATCCAATAGAGTTAGATATGGTTGATAGCAAAGGTCTACCTTCCAAGTAAGTGACGGGCCAACTATATAAGGTAAAAATCAAAATGAAGGAAAAGTAAAAGATTAACTGAAGCTTACTTAAAAAAGGCAAAAAAATAAGCGATAGCAATAAAGGTAAGATAAATAACTTATTTTTCAATTTTTTATCAAAAAAATCATTAAACGAGTAGGCATAAGACAGCATAAAAAATCCAAGTAAAAAGTTTATAAAATTCAAATTCCTTGAAGCTAAAGAACCTAAAAGAATATAACCCAAATAGTGAAACCAGTCCTTTACTCTGTATTCTTTTAAAATATTATACATATTATCTTATAATTAATTATGAAACTTATGAATAAAACTGAAATCAAGATTTTCCTTACATTTTTCTTGATTTATCTGTACTTTGTTCATTGGGTTGGAGCAAATGAAAATTCAAGACTTGCCCTAACAAAGGCAATTGTTGATGAAGGCAAATTAACAATAGATTCTTTCTATAATTTTACAGGCGACCGTTCTTACTATCAAGGTCATTATTACTCAGACAAAGAGCCAGGTCTATCTTTTCTGGCAACTCCAATTTATGCGGCATGGAAATTCATTTATTACAATTTCTTTCCAAAAGACTTCATTCAATCACATAAAGGCACAGATGAATACTTGAGATCGTACATCGGCACGAAAGGCGTATATATAGTAGAGCCAATAAATCCAGGATTTTTTGATTTAATGAGCATGATTCTTGTCACGGTCTTTACTTCATCCATTTTTTCATCTCTCACAGTCGTTTTAGTTTACAAATTTACAAAATTTTGGGACAAGAATGAATGTAATAAAATCTTTGTGACTTTCATAGCAGGGCTTGCCACACTGATTTTTCCATACGGTCAAGTTTTTTTGGACCATGGTGTAGCAACATTTTTCGCTTTTTTCGCTTTTTATCTTCTTTTTAAAATGAGACACGAGAGAAGGTTTGAGAATAAATACCTATACCTAGCTGGTATCTCTTCGGGTTTTGCAATTACTGTGAGCATTGTAACTGCTGTAATTAGCATGTTTTGCCTTATTTATCTTTTTATTGTTGACAGAAAAAAGCTTCATTTCTTCATTCTGGGAGGAATATTAGGAATCCTTCCCTTATTGATTTATAACTTTTTGATTTTCAATTCACCCTTTCAATTAACTAGATTCTATCTAGATCCTGAAATATGGGGGCCCTTCGCTCAAGAAAAACTTCCATCAGAACTTTCACTTTGTTTTTTCTCTTTCTACAGGCAAACATTTGACTCTTATAAAGGACTATTTTTCTACTATCCTATTCTACTCTTATCCTTTCTAGGTATCTATTATGCCTTCAAGAAATATAAAATCGAATCTTTGTTATTTTTAGCTTTGATTTTGATTTACATTCTTGCAAATAAGGGATGGTGGACGGGGGGCACATCTTTTGGCTTAAGACATTTAACACCAATATCCCCATTTCTAGTTGTATCACTAGTTTTTGTTTTTCAAAAAAGTAGTAAGAAAATAATGTTTCTTATATTTCTACTTTTCCTTTACTCAACGTTCGTGAATCTTGTTGGCACCGCGCCTGTAAAAGATGTTATAGAGGATAAAACTAGAGTTGGTATAGCCCCGGAATTTAAAGGGAAAATCGTAAGTTTTGAATTTCTTGCAAATCCAATCTACGATTATTATCTACCCATGTTTTTATCAAATGGTCCTCGAAGTAGATTATTTGAGGGCGTATCTAATGGAATCATGCCAGATATAAGATTCCTAACTCCAGAGCAAAGGGAATTTTTCTATCTATTTTACTTCCATATACCGTTTTTGTCTTTGTTCCCAATTATTTTGGTCTGTGTTATTATCTGGTGGAGTGAGATATTCACAAAAGAAAGGAAAAGAGTAATTTCAGAAAATAGATGGAAAATATTAATTACATTGTTTATTTTTACTTTATTTATCGGTATCTTATTCATTCGTTCATTACCAGAAGAACTAAGCTATCATAAAGGTTGGTTTCCTCCTGAAAAAGGAGAGAATTGGATGGGATCAACTGGAACATTATTATTTTATAACAGAATGGGTGAGAGAACTGTAACTCTAAGTTTTTATGCAAGGTCTTACATGAAGGACAGGAATATTCAATTTTATTCCAATGATATTCCTGTAGAAAACTTTACTGTATACCCAGAAGGCTCAGAATTTGTAAGCAGGATAAATCTGAAGTCTGGTCTTAACATATTTAAATTCGAATCTTTGGATGGTTGTGATCGTCCTAATATATTAGAAGGAACGGAAGACTACAGATGTTTAAGTGTAGCGATAAAAAATATATCATTGAATTTTCTTACCAACACCAGTATTATTTTAAAAAAGAATTTCTATTTACATGAAGAAAATATCTCGTGGATGAGACAAGACGGCACAATTTCAGTTTTCAATTTAGTAAACAAGACACAAAATGCAATAATCAAATTCTATGTTAAATCATTTTATATTGATAGGCCTGTGGTTTTATATTTGAATGGTCAACCTATTGACAGTTTCATGGTCTTCAAGGAAGGTTCAGAAATATATACACCACTTGTAACCTTAAAAGAGGGAGAAAACATTCTTACATTACATTCTTTGGAAAATTGTACAATAGTTGCTGATATTGAAAAGAATAATGATTTTCGTTGTCTATCCATTGGATTGATTAATTTATCATTATTACCATGGGAAGAAATTATAAATAATAATTTGAGCTATATTTTTGCTAAAGGATGGTATCAAGATTCATTAGAAGAAGAATTCAAATATATGAATAACAAGAGCACATTATATCTAATCAATAAAGAAGATTATCCTATAATAAAAATTATTAATTTAGATTTGAAAGCATTCATGAGAGACAGAGAGACTGAAATAGTTTTCAATAACAAAAATGTATGGAGATTTGATACATTTAAAGAAGGCAACAGAATATCTCTTCCATTAGAATTGAGTCCCGGAATAAATAGTCTTGAATTTTCGACTAATAGTTGCAATTTACCAGATAATCCGAATGATAAAAGATGTCTATCCATCGGTGTAAAAAATGTAAGTTTGAGTAATGTCTATATAGGCAAGAGGCTAGTTTTATATTCTCTCAATTGGTATAACAAAGATCCACAAGAAGAAGAAATATGGATGAAACAAAACGGCATCATATACGTGTATTCTAATGTGACTGAAAATGTTAAATTCTATTTCAATTTTTCAATTTTTGCACTGCCTAGAAAAGTCTCATTCTATCTCAATGATGAGATGCACAATGTTTTCGATTTAACAGAAGAAGGTGGCGAGGTATATACATCCTCACTTATACTCCAATCTGGTTTTAATATCTTGAAGTTTTATTCAGAAGAGCCATGTGTTGTTATAGCCAATATAGCTAAAAATGACGATTACAGGTGTGTAAGTATTGGTCTTAGAAATATTAAAATTGAATCTGAATAAAAAACTATTTCTCTAATCTTAATCTAATCAACCCATATGACATTTTTAAAACATCTTTTATGAGTTTTAAAGAAGTCTTTCTATTTTCTTTCCACTCTATAGGTATTTCTTTAATTTTTAATCCCATTTCTTTTGCTCTTATAAGAAATTCTGTATCCCAGAACCAACCATTGTCTTTAGTCCTCTTATTTATTTCAACAAAAACATTTTTTCTGAATCCCTTGAATCCGCATTGAGCATCTTTAATTTTTAATTCTGGGAAAAAAACCATTCTAATAAAATTAAAGCCCTTGCTTAAAAACAATCGTAGAGGTGATCTTTTGTATTTCGAGCCAGTTATGTATCTAGAGCCCACGACCACATCATTGTATTTCAATTCCTTAATCATTAAGTCTAATGAATCTAGTTTTGTTGACAAGTCGGCATCCATATATACGACGAACTTTCCTTTCACTAGCTTGTTGCAATTCTTCAGAGCCAATCCTCTACCCAACCTTTTATCAGAATGAGATATTTTTACATGTTTGTCGTTTTTGGCTATTTTGCAAGCAATTTCATAGGTCCCGTCTGTAGAACCATCTTCAGCTATAATTATTCTATACTTAATTTTCATTTCTTTTAGTTTTTGGCTTATAGAAGATATTGCTTTCTCAATAGTTTCAGCTTCGTTGTAAGCAGGAACAATTAAAGTTATCATAATTATTAAGTATTCTGTTTAAGTTTATTATATGATAAGAATTTTGGTCACGGGTTCAACTGGATTCCTTGGATCTCATTTAGCTAAAGTATTGGCCAAAGAAGGATTTAGTGTGCGATGTTTTGTTAGAAACAAAGAAAAATTAAAGACTTTGCCCAAAAATTGTGAGGTTTTTATCGGGAATATAACCAGTAAACAAGATTGTATTTCCGCCACAGAAAATGTTGATATTGTTTGCCATTTGGCCGCCCAGATGCGAGAAAGAGGAATTCCAGAACAACAATATTGGATGGTCAATGTTGAGGGGACAAAAAATATTTTGGAGGCTGCAAAAAAGAAAGGCGTTAGACAATTTATTCACTGCAGTACTGCTAGCATAATCGGTCCAGTTAAGGGATATCCTCTTGATGAAGGATATTCTTCCTATGATTGTGATAATATCTATAAACTAACAAAAGCTGAGGCTGAAAAAATTGTTTGGTCAAGCAGGGAAGAAATACCAATAACTATACTTTCTCCAGAATTCATCTATGGGCCAGGCTGTTTCCACTATTTGTCTCTGTTTCAGGCGATTAAAAAAAGAAGAATAGCAATTATTGGGGATGGAAAAAATATACACCAACCCACTTATGTAAGTGATGTTGTTGATGGGTTTTTGCATGCTATAAACAACAAAAAGGCCATAAACGAAAAATTTATCATTGCTGGTAATGAAACAGTTACTTCTGAAGATTTTATAATAAAAATAGCACAAAAAATGGGTGTTGATTTGAAACCTCTTCACATTCCCCTATGGTTAGCAAAGATAATCTCCTCTGTTTTACCAATTCCAGAAGGTACTATTGATTTCTTCACAAAAAATCACATGTATTCGATTGAAAAAGCTAAAAATGTTTTAAAATATGAACCAAAAATTAACTTAGATTATGGTTTAGAAAAAACAGTTTCGTGGTTTAGAACAATTAAAGTTTAGGCTGAGAGAATGTTGATAAAAGTTCCAAGAAGACAGGTTCACATCCCCTTGTATGATATCCTAGAATCACTTAAACTTTTATTTCTCGGTGAATCTAAAAAAGGTGCGGAAATTAAAAAGTTTGAAAGAGCACTTGCTACATATCTTGGGTGTAAATATGTTGTATCTACATATTCGGGTAAGCAGGCACTGTATATCATTCTTAAGGGATTAGATTTGAAGAAAGGTGATGAGATTCTAGTTCCATCCTACACAGCCAGCTCAGTTCCGGCAACTATCGTTCGTGCAGGCTTTAAACCAATATTTGTAGATGTTAATCCCCAAACATTTAATATAAATCCAAAGATGGTAAAAAAGAAAATCAATAAAAAAACTAGAGCAATCATAGCGACCCATATCCATGGTTTGCCCTGCGACATAGAAACTTTATCCAGAATATGCGATAAATACAAGCTGTTTCTGATAGAAGACTGTGCCCACAGTCTTGGTGCTGAATACAAAGGCAAAAAAATTGGAACTTTTGGAGAAGTGTCTTTTTTCAGTTTTGGTATGGGGAAGCATTTACCAACTCTTGGCGGTGGGGCAATAGCCTCTGACAATTATAAAATTATTAAAAAAGCAAGAGACATGATGAAAAATTTTGAATTTCCAAGTAATTTTGAATTATTCTTTAAACTTGTTAAGACATTATTTTTAAGTTTATCGACAAATCCAATAATTTTTAGTCTGACAATTTATCCACTTCTTTGTATATTTGGCGACGAGTTTGTAACAAAAATATTTGAAACAAAAATCCCCTTATACGGTGAATTACCAAAGGAGTATAAAAAAAGATTTTCCAACATGCAAGCTTTGCTGGCTTTGAAACAAGTTAAATCACTCGATATCAAATTGTCTAAAAGAATTAAAAATGCGTTAATTTTAAAGGAGCAACTTGAAAATCTAAAAGGTATAAAACTGCAAGAATACCCAAGTTTTGTTAAACACTCCTATTTGGATTTTGCTGTGCTTGTAAAAAACAGAGAAAAAGTTATAAAAAATTTATTAAAAAATGGAATTGATGTGCAAAAAACATGGCTTGATAATTGTTCAGCTTTGGACGACTTCAAGTCAAACAATACAACACCCATTTCAGATAAACTTTCCAAGGGTGTGATTTACTTGCCTGTTGATTCACATTTTGATGAAAAAACTGTCTTAAGGATATCAGAAATTGTAAAATCTGTTTTGGTGATTGAATGAAAGATACAACAGACATAGTTTTGATAAACCCCAATTATACTAAGTCTGAAAATAAAAATTTTATTTTTTATCTACCTGTCCAATGCTATCCACCTCTCGGGCTAGCTTACTTGGCAAGCTCTTTGGAAAATTCTGGATTTAGTTCAGAAATAATTGATGCTAGAGCTTTAAATTTATCTGACAGTTCTGTTATCTTAAAATTGAAAAGGATTGAACTAAATTTTGTCGGAATTTATGTTAATTCATTTGCTCTACCTCAAGTCTATAGTTTGATCAAAAAAATAAAAGAAAACACAGACTCAATTGTTTTGGTCGGTGGTCCGCATATAACTTATTACCCAAGCTCTGTCATCAAGTTGAATGCCGATTTTGGTTTCATCGTTGATTCTGAGAGAAGTTTAGTAAAGTTAAGGGGCTTGTTTTCAAGAAAAATGGAATATTGGTTGTCAATGAAAGAGATGTAATAGAAAATTTGGATTTGCTGCCATTTCCCGCAAGGCATAAATTGCCTCAAGATAGATATTATAGCCCACTTTCAAAAGGAAAAATGACGACCATGATAACATCAAGAGGCTGTGTGTATGATTGCATTTTTTGTGCTATTCCAAATAAAAAAAGATACAGAGAAAGAAGCTCGGTCAATGTTATTGAAGATATTAAGGAGATTGTTGATCTTGGGATTGAACACATAGAGTTTGAAGATGATTGTTTCACATTGAATAAAGCTCGTGCAAAGAAAATTTGTAAAATGATGATAGAGAGTAATATTAAAATTAATTGGGGATGTGAAACGAGGGCCGATGCTGTTGATTATGAAACCCTAAAACTGATGAAAAGAGCAGGATGCACAAACATCAGATATGGTATAGAATCTGGCAGTGACAGAGTTAGAAATGATGTGATAGGTAAAAAGATTTCTGACAAGGTCATCAAAAAATCTATAAGATTAACTAAAAAAATGGGTTTGACGACTATAACTTACTTCATGTTTGGTAATCCGACAGAGACTGTAGATGAAATGAAACGCACCATTAGATTCGTGAAAGAAATCGACCCAGATTTGATTGACTTCTATCTACCTATCCCGATACCAGGTTCTAGGTTATTTGATGTTGCAGTTCGAGAGAAAAAGATTCATAAAGATATATGGGACAAAGTCATTGTGGATGGGAATATACCCGTTTACACGCCTGATTACTTATCTCTTAATACTCTTTCAAAATTTCAAAGGACAGCCTACAAAAGATTCTATCTGAATTTTCCAAAATAATTAAGACATTTCTAAATCTAAAATATCCAAGAGACCTAATGATTAAGTTTAATTCTGGTTTAACTGTTTTAAATAACTTAATTTAAAATAATAATCTATGAGAGTTTTGTTTTTAAATTTGACAGAACACCTGAACCCAAAAGTTAAGCACCCACGACACATCCACCCACCACTAGATATTGGTTATTGTGCATCTTTATTGGACGCTCATGGGCATGAAACTTTTTTTATGGATTTTGCAATTAAAAAATTCTCTTTAGATAAAATTATAAGTTTTATCAAAAAAAGAAAGATAAAAATTGTTGTCTTTAAATTGTCACCCTGCATTTTATCGTGGGGGTTGAATTTTTTAAGTAATATTAAAAAGAATTCAAATGTTTTTCTGGTTGGTATAGGACCGACTCCAACCGTTTTAACTTCAGAACTGCTTTTTAAAGGCAGTCCTGTTGACTTGTGTGTTATAGGAGAACCAGAAATAACCTTGCTCGAGTTAATAAATAGGATGGAATCAGGCAAAAAGATTGAAAATGTTCTTGGCACAGCTTTCTTTAAAAAAAGATTAATTGTGAACAAAAGAAGACCACTTATAAATGATTTAGATTACTTACCATTTCCAAAACATTCTTTCTTTCTTGACAAAGGATATACATTTTTCTATCCGACCAGTATGTTGGGTAAACTTAAAACAGGATTTATTCTTTCCACCCGAGGCTGTCCCTATAACTGTATTTTTTGCTCTCCAGTAGAAAGAGTTTCGTTTGGCAAATTTTATCGTGTCAGAGAACCTGGTAAAGTAGTTGATGAAATGGAATCTCTTAAGAGAAGAGGTGTTAATTTCATCTATTTTGAAGATGACAATTTCACTTTTGATAACGACCATGTCAAAAAAATCTGTGAAGAAATAATCAAAAGAAGACTTAAGGTGAAGTGGGGGGTTCAGAGTAGGGTCGATAAAGTTGATTATGAAATTCTAAAGCTGATGAAAAAAGCTGGCTGCTCGACATTATGTTTTGGGATAGAATCTGGATCCCCCAGAATTTTAAAAATTATCAACAAAGCCATTAATTTAAAGCAGATAAAAAATGCAGTGCAAAACGCTAACAAACTCGGTATAAAAACCATAGGCTTTTTTATCATAGGGAGTCCTTCTGAAAAAAGAAGAGAAATTCTAGAGAGTTTAAGATTGGCAAAGGAACTTCCACTTGATATGGTGCAAATTCATTTTTTCACCCCCTACCCAGGTTCCAATGCCTTTAGAAATTTTGTAAGCAACAGCAATATAGAAGATTTGAACACTCAAGATTTCCCGACCAATCTTTCATGCCTTTCAAAAGAAGAACTTAAAAGATATCAAAAATATTTCTACCTTAATTTTTATTTCACAACCAGAAGGATATTCAAAACCTTTTCTAGGTTTTTAAATTTATTCAACTTAAAAAACGAGATTAAATTGTTGAAACAAACCATAAGCTATTTAGTATCTGGATAGATATTTTCTTATATGTCCTTTATGGACAGAACAGAGATCAAGATATTTTTGACCTTTTTTATCATTTATTCCTATTTTATCTTATGGTCTGGAGCAGCAGAAAATGGCCGGTTTGCCTTGACCAGATCTATAGTCGATGATCAAACTATAATCATTGATAAATACTACAATCAAACGGCTGACAGAGCCTATTACAACGGTCATTACTATTCTGATAAAGCTCCAGGTGGCTCTTTTCTGGCAGTTCCAGTTTATGCTGCGTGGAAGTTTGTTTATAATTTTTTTCCACAAGGTTTCAGAGCACAATATTCCGGGTCAACTGATTTTATTGTTTACCAACGTATTAATGAAGAAGATATAATCATAATCGTCAATCCAGGTTTTTTCATACTCACTTCTATGATTTTAGTTACAATATTTACATCCAGTCTGTTTTCTTCTTTAACTGTTCTTCTAGTTTATAAGATATCAAGATATTTAACTAAAAAAAAGAGTCATAGAATTCTTTTAGCTGTAATTTTTGGAGCAGGTACCTTGATTTTCCATTATGCAATAGTCTTCCTGGGCCATTCAATAGAAACTTTTTTTGTCTTTCTCGCTTTCTATCTTCTCTTCAAGATGAGGAATGAAAAGAAATATGATCTCAAATATTTTTTAGCTTCTGGTGTATCCGCCGGCTACGCCATTACATCTGGCTACCCGTCTATGCTCATTGCTTTAGCATGTTTGGCCTACGCTTTTAGTTTTAAATATAACAAAAATTATTTTTTCATGATTGGTCTGATTTTAGGTCTTTTGCCACTTTTTATATATAATTTCCTGATATTTTCAAACCCTTTTGATATAACGAGTGCGCACGTAGACCCTAAGATATTACAGCCCGAATCAAAAGAGCTGTTATTACAAGGTGTTGGGTTTTCTTATATACCAAACCCTTTGGTGATTTTACAGCTGACCGTTCTTCCGTACAAAGGAATGTTCTTTTATTACCCAATTCTCATTTTTTCTCTTTTTGGCTTATTTTATATGTATAAAGAATACCGTTTAGAGGCTATCCTTATTGCCATTTCATTAATAGGATTTTTAATTGTATTTTCTAGTTTTGTTGACTGGTGGCATGGTGGATACTTTGGATTCCGCCATTTTCTTTCAATTTATCCGTTTCTCATGCTACCGCTTGCCTATTGTTTTAGAACAAAGAATAAAATCATCTGGTTGGTTTTAATCATTTTCATGGCTATTTCCATTTTTCACAATTTCATAGGTTTGACCGGTTCTTATAGCGATGTGTTGAGAGTAAAAGGTGTGTTAGAAAAGAAATATTTTGACGACATTAAAAAGGGAACTGTCTTGGAGAAACCTCTTTACGATTTTTACTTGCCATTGTTTCTTAGGGACGGTCCAAGAAGCATGATTTTCGAGAATTTAGTTAATGGCTATATCGATATAGACATACGGGCAAAATCACCTTACAGGGGAACACTCTTCCCAATTACAGGAGGGTTTCACATCCCATTTCTTTCTCTGTTGCCAGTTTCAATTGTCTTGGCCATTATATGGAAAAATGAAATACTGTGTGCTTGGAGGTGTGTGTGCCCAAAAAAGAAAAAAATCATTTATTTCTTGGTAATAATTTCAATTGGTTTAGCGTTTACAAAAATATCCTTTTATGAAAAAGACATTTATCTTGGAGATGGTTGGTACCCACAGGCATACAAAGAGATTGGTAGATGGTTGTATAAAAATGGAACTATAGTTATAAACAACAGAAAAGGATTTGATGAAGATATAATATTCTCATCAGTTTTGTCAAGCTACTATAGGGATAGAAATGCGTCAATTTACTTCAATGACGAATTGATTGATAATTTTAATGTCACGAGCAAATTTGCACTTGAATATTCGTGGTTTTTAAAATTGAAACCAGGAAAAAATACTGTAAAAATATATTCTGCTGAGTGTGACTACCCATACAAAATAGAGGAAGGAAAAGATGATGAAAGATGCTTGAACATTCATTTAGAAAATTTTCTTGTGAAAGAATCTACAGAAAATTTAATTTTGAGTAAGGGTTGGTATAAGATAAGGGGAAGTGATGATGTTAACTGGATGTACAAAGAAGGTGTTATTCAGATTTTGAATACTGAAGATTATTCAAAGAATATGACTATCAATTTTGTATTAAGATCTTTCAATGAAAGCAGAACGATAGATATTTATTTAAATAATGTACTGATCAAACCAGTTCCTGTTACCACACAAGACAACAAATTCTCATTTGAGTTAAATCTTAAACCTAAAGAAAATTATATCGTGTTTACCTCTAGAGAGAATTGCACAATCATGGGAGAAGTTATTGGTAATGATGATACAAGATGTGTAACTATTGGAATCAAGAATTTAAAGTTAAAATAATCTTTCAAACATCAAAATAATAACATGTAGTTGAGAATTATGAATAATAGTGTTATTTCTAAAAAAGAAAGTAAAATTTTTATTACATTTTTTATTATTTATATTCTTTTTGTAAATTGGCCAGGTATGAGAGAAACTTCTATTTTTTCTCTAACAAGAGCAATTGTTGATGAAGGCAAATTAACAATAGATTCTTTCTATAATTCTACGAGCGACCGCTCCTTTTATAATGGCCATTATTATTCTGATAAAGAGCCAGGTCTATCTTTTCTGGCAACTCCAATTTATGCGGCATGGAAATTCATTTATTACAATTTCTTTCCAAAAGACTTCATTCAAACCCACCATGGTACCCGAGAATACACGATTGAGATGGTACATGAATCCGTGCCTATAGTTTATTACACAAATCCAGGGTTTTTTATCTTAACTTCTATGATATTCGTCACTATTTTTACTTCATCGCTTTTCTCTTCCCTAACAGCTGTTTTGATTTATAAATTTAGCAGGTTTTGGACGAAGAAAGAAAATATTAGGTTAACTTTGGCCGTAATCTATGGTATTGGTTCTCTGGCTTTCCACTCTAGTCTAACTTTTATGGGTCATGCAACTGGCACCTTTTTCATTTTTTCATCATTTTATCTTCTCTACCTGTCTATTAGATATAAAAAGAACCTTCCATACTTTCTTCTTTCAGGCGCTTTGGCAGGATTTGCAATAACGTTAGATTTATTGTCTTTGATTATAGCGGAATTATTGTTCCTGTATGTTTTAATCCAGAAGAAATACAAAGAATCTTTAATTTTCTTATTAGGGCTTTTAATAGGTGTATCCCCTTTTCTCATTTACAATTTCATAATCTTTGGCAACCCTCTAGATTTGCCTCGGAATCACCTTGATAAGACAATATGGTCGCAACTTCCTGGAAATAATGGGGTAATTTTCAATTTGCCATATAACTTTCACGTAATGCTCAGACTTTTGTTCTACCCATATAGAGGATTGTTCATCTATTTTCCGGTTTTATTACTATTCATTCCAGGTCTTTACCTTATGTGGAAAAAACAACGATTAGAAACAATTCTGATTTTTTCGATTTTTGTTTCAGTGTTGTTTACAGCCTCAATGTGGTGGGCTTGGTGGCATGGTGCGAGTTTTGGCCCAAGACTTTTAACTATTATGTCGCCTTTTTTAGTTCTTCCAATAATCTATGTTTTGAAAAACAATTACACTAAACCGCTCTTCCTAACCCTTCTGTTAATTTCAACTTTCAATAATTTTTCCGGGATAACCGATTCATATGAAGATATGATAAAAGACCCACGCAACTCTCTCATGTTAAGTGAATACCAAGAGAAGTTTAATAGATTTGAAGTTTTAGAAAATCCACTTAAGGATTATTATTACCCACAATTCTTTCAGTGTGGACCAAGAAGTAAAATCCTAGAGTCAGTAATAGAATCTAAAGATCCTGACATAAGGTCAACCTCCACAACACCATGCTCTAAACCTTTTCTCTCCCTTTTAGTATGTTTAATTCTTGTTATTGTTCTATGGTTCAGCGATATATGCAAAACATTTAAATTTAAGCTTGGTATTAAGGAAAAGATCAAAAAAATTAAAGAGAAAATACATTACGATAACAGATTTTTCTTGCTTCTTCTTCCTTTCCTCTTATTTGTTTTCTTAAATTTCATTTATGTATCTTACACGATACTTTTTTACCCTTATGATTTGGATGTAACAGAAAGCTATATTATTGTACCAACGATGAGAATGTTGAACGGTGGACCTCTTTATAACGACATTCACACCCCACTCCATTTCTCTGTAGTGAAATACCCACCCCTGTTTTACATGCTGAACTATTTCACTATGCTAGTTTTTGGGGAAAACCTATTCTCAGCTAGAATTTTAGTCCTTTCAGCAACATTACTAGTAGGAATATTTGTCTTTCTAATTGTTAGAAAAATAACAAAAGATTGGAAATTGAGTCTATTTTCGGCTTTATTGTTCTTTTCTTCTTATGTAACTTTCCAAATGGCCACTCAAGTGAGGGTCGACATGTTAGCACTATTATTCTCTACGATTGGGATCTATTTCTTCCTAGATTACAAAAAAGGAAAAAACATGTTACTCTCCATTCTTTTCTTTGTCCTATCTGTATTCACAAATCAGAGTTTTGTGGCAGCACCAATCTCAGCATTTTTATATCTTTTATTGAATGATAAAAAGAATGTAGTAAAATTTTTAATTTTATTTTTGATACCATCGACAATCCTGGGACTCCTGATAAATGTCTTGACCGACGGACAGTTCTTTTTACATGTTGTCTATTATACAAAGGGATTAATTGACATTTCTTTAATGACAATTTTCTTACGATTAAGAGAAAGTATTCTCTTTCTTATCATAGGTTTGTTTTACCTCACGAAAAAAAGAAAGGATATACTGTTCTTCTGGTTCATAATTTCTTTAGTTGTGTTATTGATTAAGCTATCGAGGGAAGGGAGTTGGATAAATTATCTTCTGGAAATGACCACAATTGTACCGATTATAACTGCCTTGATTTTGAAACAAACTAGAGATAAACTTGACTATTACTTTATAATTGCTCTTGTCGTGTTGCAATTGGTTATTTTCATAAGCTATGATGGAAGGATTCTCTTTTATATGTTTAGCCCCAAAAGTTTTACACCACTCGTCAATTGGGAAGCAGATCGTAAAATACATTCATATATAGAAAATACCAAGGGGAATGTTTTTTGTGAACATGCAGGCTATCTTATAGCAAGTGGAAAACAACCCACACCAGAAATCTGGAGCACCTACGAGCTTCAAACCACAGGTGTTATCTCTGCTGACAATATTTTTAATTACTTTAAATCTCAAAATTATACTACTGTGATTTATCTCAAAAGATTGCCCTATCTCACAAACTTTTTCAATTATGTGAAAAAAAATTATGTGTTAGTTGAAGAAATTCCATGGATTGATCAAGGGTTCAATGAAGATATTTGGCATGTATATATAAAAAAGTGAATACATCATGACAATAAAAAATATTTTTCAAAAAAAAATTGAATTGTTGATATTGTTAATTCTTTTTTTTATCTTGAAAATTCCTACAATGAATGTACCATATTTTTGGGATGAAAGCATTGCTGTAAGTCAAGTTTTAGTGACAGCAGAACAAAAATTAAACCCTATTCTACCATCGCCTTATGATGTTGGTCACCCACCATTTTTTTATTTGACAGGTGCCTTATTTTATTTGGTTTTTGGTGAATTGCCGATAATCTCCCACATTTACTCATTCATTTTTTCCTTGATAACAATTTATTTTACCTATCTTTTGGGAAATAAATTAATTGGAAGAACAGGAGGCATTATAGCTTCAGTTTTGTTAATGTTTTGTCCAATTTTCTTTTCCCAAAGTGGCATTTTTCTATCTGATATGCCATTAACAGCTTTGACTGTTGCCACAATATACTTTGCTCTCAATCATGACACAAAGAAATATTTGATAAGTGGATCAATTTTGGTTTTGACAAAAGAGCCGGCTGTTATAACAATTCTTTCAATTTTACTTTACATTTTGATAGAAAATATTAAATCGAAAAAAAAAACAATTAATTAAAAAGTTATTCATAACGAGCATACCTATTTTTATTTACTTGTTTTGGTTGGCTTATCATTATTTTGCTAAAGGATGGTTTTTTTATCAACCTTGGTTGAATAACTTTACATTTCCTTTATATAAAATTTATGATGCATTAAAATGGGTTTTCTTTGATCAATTTAGATTTATTGGATCAATTTTGATAATTGGCACAATTGTTTGGAGAAAATACAAATTAATTTTTAACAAAGAAACGAGCCTATTATGGTTCAATATTATTGGTTATATTTTTCTGTTTTCAAGCTTTTCTTTTTTTCTTCTAAGATATTTTTTACCAATAATACCTTTATTATTCATATTTTTTAGTGCAACACTATTGCAATTTAATAAAAATATAAAATTTTTAGTAGTTTTAATCATTATTTTCTTATTTTTTACACAATGGTTCGGAAATAGAAATACTCATGATGGTGTGCTTTTAGAATCAAATCTAGAATATCTTGATTTAATTAGGTTACATAAACTAACTATTGACTATTTGACCCAAAATTATCTACTTAACACTCCCATAATTGCAGATTCTCCAATATGTGATGATTTAGCCCAGCCATTTCTACATTATGTTAAAAAACCATTTCAAAATGTTGAATGTTTTGAACCAGATATTGTAGATATTAGTGAAGTAAAATTGATAATTTTACCATATCAAGGTAGCCACTTTTATATATTTAAAGAAAAAATAGATCATTTGAATTTGACTCTGATCAAAAGATTTGAGATAAATGGAAAAATAACTGAAATATATGAAAACAAAATATAAATTTGTCATGGATAAGATAAAATCTCGCATAAGTAAGATAATATTAGAAAATTTAATCATAATTTTTTTCATCTTACTTAATATTTTTTGAGATTCTTCAATATTGGAAGATGGCAGCTTATTAAAGGGGACGAGATGGATACTGTGTCCAATCTTGGTGAAATCATATTCGAAGGAGACCCAGCTTCCAATTATTTCCCGAACACACTTCTAACAAAAATCTTCTTTTTTATAAATAGCTTTCCAGAACATAGGTATATTAATGCTATAATGAGTATTTTTTCAATAATAATTATTTATCTGAGTGCAAAAATGTTGTTCGATGATAAGAGAAAAATTTTCCTATTATTGATTTTTGTGAGTTTTTGCGGACAATTTTTGGATATAAGTAAACTTTTTTGGTAGACTGGTCAGATATTTTTGTTTCATCCCTAATTTTATTTTTATTTTTTAAATTTCAAAAAACTCAAAATAATGTTTTTCTAGTTCTTATATTGATTTCTTTAGCATTAGGATTAAACAATCATGGTACTATGATTTATACATTAATTCCGTTCTTCGGTTGGCTTCTTTATTTGATATTTAGAAACAGAATTCAGCTAAACTTTCTTTTTGTGTTTGGAATTATATTATTTTTAATATTAATAATCCCATTTGTAAAGGGTTTTATTAAATGTTCCTCATGAATTTATTGAAGATAGGTACAGAAGATTTGGTTTAACTTTTGATAAACCAACTCTACCAAATTTAATTCGGTTAGATCTCTTTTTGTAAAATTTATCTCTATGGTTTATATCTTTCAAACCATATGAGTCTACTCTACCTTTTCTATTAAGTATAGTTTTAACACTGCTAATTATTCTACTCCCTCTATATAAAATTTTTAAAAAGTATCATATCTTAAATGAAAATTTAAAATTTTTGGCTTGGCAATCATATTGTATTATTTTGATTATGTTGTTCAATCCACTCCCAATTTATCATTCAACCACATTTTCCCACCTTTTCATACCATTCACACTTCTAATTTTTGGCATATGCACAATTGGGAATAAAACCCAAAAAATTATCATACTTATAATTTTAATAATATTGTTTTTCAACATTAGTCAAACAATATGGATATTGAGGAAAGATGGTTATGGTGTCTTCTTGAATTCAAAAATTACTTAATTAAAAATAATATAACTGAATTGCTAGTAGAAGAATACTCGCACAAAATACTATCGTTTTATAATTTCTATGGTGAAAGACTCAAATATAATATTTTCAAATGTACTGAAATGGGTGTATACCCTGAAGATACATTTTTAAATTATTCTTCAAGTAAAAATTATATAGTTATTTTTAGTAGCATATGCGATGTTCTTGATTCCTATTCAATAATAAATGTTACTATAGAACCCATTCAAAGTATAGATGATTTGCGTATTTATAGAATAGTACATGCATCATAATATTATGCGTTTTGTTAATATCATTCTTAGTTAATAATACATCCAAAAAATATTTTGTATACATAGATATTTAGATTTAAAACTTAGAAAAGTGCATAAAATAAAAAGAAGACAACATGTAGTAAGAAAATTGCCGCTAGGAAAATCAAAAGTTTTAGATGTGGGGTGCGGCGAGCATAAAATTATTCGTAGTGCAGTTGGTGTAGATATTTATCCTTATAAAGATACCGATAAAATTAGCTATGCAGAAAATTTACTTTTTAAGGATGAAAGTTTTGATTCAGCCGTTATGCTAGAAGTAATTGAACATTTAAAAAATCCCGAAAAAGCTATTAAAGAAATTCATAGAGTTTTAAAGAAGAATGGACAGATTATAATTTCTACCCCAAACGTAGATATTGCATGGAAAAATAATTTGGTTTGTTTGGACCCATACATTTGGAAAAAGATGGAGAAATTTGCACACAAGTGAGTTTAATAAATACAAATTAATTTCTCTTTTATCAGAATACTTTAAGATAAAAAGAGTTAAAAAGGTTAATATTTGGATATTAATTGTAGAAGGAATAAAAAATAAGACTAATTTCCTACTTGGTAGAATATTTTTGACCTAAAAATATTCCAAATTGGTACTTAAAATAAAACATGGTATTAATAAGATTTATTTACGGGAAGAAATTCTGGATAATTGATGGATATGCTTCACAATTTGCCCAGCAATGTATGCATTTGCCTTGTTTGACCATTTTTTTCAATCTTCTTGCCTTATCAGATTTCAATACATTTTTTAAGTTTAAATTAAAGTCTTTGATATTTCCTATAGATTCAGAAAAATAGGCACAGGGTTTGACATTTCCATAAGCGTCAACTGTTATCGTGGCGAATGATGCAAAGCAGGGCAATACTAATTTTTTAGGGTTTTTATAAAACTCTTCAGCCAAATCTAAATATTTTTTTATGATAAGACTTTCCAAACTAGAATCAGGATAGTTTTCATGAAAATATCTTATGGCTTTTAAAATTTTCTTTTTTTCAACATTCTCTAGTTTAATACCAGAACCAATGTTGTTAAAATAATCAGCCTCTGCAGAAAATGCGATTATTGGGAGTGAAGTGTTCTTCAACTCTTCGAACACATCTTTATATCTTTCTATGTTGTATTTGCTCAAAGTTGATTGAAAACTAACAAAAAAGTTTTTGTATTTTTTACCGAGTTGCTTTAGTTCATCGTATGTTTTTCTAGCCTTTTTATAAGACCCTTTAATACCCCTTATTTTATCATGGAGATCTTCAGGACCATCTAAGCTGATTGTGATAAAAAATTTTATATCATCTCTCTTGAATTTCAATATTTTTTCTAACTCCCTTTTTATAATTTCTGTTTCAAGCCCGTTGGTAGGCATATTGAAAATTATCAAATTCTTGAACTTCTTGAAGGCAAGCTTGGTCATTTCCACAAGATCTTTTCTCAAAAAAGGTTCGCCTCCGGAAAAATTCAACCAAAAAACTTCATCTTTAATGTTTTCAAATATTTTTTCGTAATCTTGGAGTTTAAGTTCCTTTTTTAATTCACTAGGCCTTTTTTTATAAATTTTCCAGATATTGCAGGTACGACATTTGGATTGGCAAAGATTTGTTATTATAAATATATACTTGTAAGGCATGACGAACGGAAATCCAAATTTTCTATAAGAACTGACAAGAAGAACTCTTTCAGCCAATTTCAAATATTTCAACATTAATAATAATTACAAAAGAATTTATTAATTAATATGTGCAAAATCTTCGAATTAATTTCTGAATACAAATATTCTTTATTTTTGATTGTGATAATTGGAATTTACTTTTTAATGTCCCATGACCTTGATTTTTTTGGCAATTTGTTTCAAGAACTTATGATGGTTAAGTGGCATATATTTTTTCTCTCTGCCCTTGCCGCATATGCAGGAGCTTTGTCATTTACACTACCATTTGCTTCCTTCATGATAAAAAATAAGGTTTCGCTCAGAGGACTAGCTTCCAAGACCCTATCGTGGGTTTATAAATCAATCACAGGTAAAAATTCTAATCGTAATTTTATGAAAAAGATGAAAATAAGGGACAAATTCTTTTTCGAGAAAATAAGGCTGTCAGACGTTCTTGCCATTTTTATTTTAATTGTGGTGACACGTCCATTCGTCCAAATCAACACAATTTTTTTCACATGGATCTTAATTTTTGAAGCCGTTTACATAGCATACTTTATCTTTTCCAATAGATATTTACTATCCAAAGAAATCATTTTTTACGTCCCAGCTTCTATTTCAAGATATTTCCTGGAAATGTTTGCCCCTCTTTTGATTTTTCTCTCCATGAACATTCTTCTAGATTTGTCAACTCTCTTGTTTTTCACAGCCAGCACAAGTCTGCTATATTATATTCCAAAGTTTAAGCTGGCGGGCGGGCTTCTAGACCTTTACATCATCCTCATGTTTTCCTTTCTTTCTAGTCCTTTGCTGGGTTTAGTTGCAGCAATTCTGTTTAGAATGATGTCCATCCTTTTCTTCATAATACCCATAAGTCTTATAAAAAGTGCAAGAAATTTAAATTAATTTTTTCAATAAAAAGACTATGGGAATATCAAGGATTCTTTTTCTCAGACTTGGATCGCCATACATTTACAAGAAGCACAATCATCCGAGAAACATTCTACCTCCTATAATGTTGGGGTACATGATGTCATTGCTTGAAAAGGATTACACCATAGAATTTTTTGACTCGAGACTTGAAAATTCAACTTCTGAGCTAATGAAAAAGTCGCTAGAATTTAATCCCGATGTTGTAATAGCATACTTCATGACCTATGACTATCAGTTCTCACTAAGATTTCTCAAGGAATTGAAAAGAAGAATTAGAACAAAGATCATCTGTGTCGGGCAGCATGCTTCATTTGCCCCAAAAAGTTTGATTTACAAAGGATCACCTGTTGATTATTTGCTTCTCGGTGAATCCGAGTTAGACATACCAAAATTCTTGAGAGAATTGGAATCTGGAGCCGTTCCGAAATCATTCGAAGGACTCTATTGCTTAGGAAATGAGAACTCAACACAGCTTCTTGTAACGGATTTGGGCAAACTTCCTATACCCAAACACGAATTTTTCGACCCTGAAAGATACAGAAGTGTCTATCCCCTACCGATAATGCAAAGAGCAAGATGGGGCTATATTTTGGCCACAAGAGGGTGCCCATACAATTGTATCTTTTGCTCTCCTACCATCAGAGAGTCTTTTGGGAAAAAATTTAGGTTAAGGTCCGTCAAGAATGTGGTAGACGAAATGGAATACTTGAAGAAAATTGGAGCAAACGTCATATCTTTTTTGGATGACTGCCCAACTATTTCAAGGAAATTCATGTCTGATTTATGTGACGAGATAATCAAGAGAAGACTCAAGATAAAATGGATATGCCATGGCAGAGTTGACCAGCTTGATAAGGAGATCATGAAAAAGATGAAGAATGCTGGATGCTGTTTAGTCAAGGTCGGAGTTGAATCTGGGTCGAATAGAATTGTAGTCGACATACTCAAAAAGACTTTCCAGAAGGTGGATTGGGTATCGATAACAAAGAATTTCTTCAAGGAGGCAAAGGAAGTTGGCCTTCCAGTTCTTGCCATGTTCATCCTTGGAAGCCCGACTGAAACCAGGAAAGAGATTAAAGAGACGATAGAGCTTATCAAAGAAATAGATCCAGAGATGTTGCAAATTGCCTACTTCACTCCTTATCCCGGCTCCCCATTCTATTTTGAGTATTTTGGTAAGAAAATGCCTAAATTCGACGAGAGGTTCTATCACTACAACCCAGAATTTATCAATTTGAGTGAATTGAGTGACGAGGAACTGAAACAATACCAGAAAAAAATCTACAAGCTATTTTACCTAAGGATAGGTTTTATTCTCAAACATCTCAGAAAGTACTTCATCTTCTACATCCTAAACCCGTATTACATCAAAAACTTATTTTCTATCTTTTAATGGTGAATATATGAAAATAGTTCTGGTTAATCCAAATCCAGACAGCAAATGTCTAGAAACTTACCCACCGATGGGTCTTGCGTATCTGGCTTCAATAGCCAAATCCATGAATCAAGAAATTGATTTGATTGACGCGCATCTTTTCTCTCTGGATGTTGAAAAAACAGTTAATTTAATACTAGACAAAAATCCTGATTTAGTCGGCTTCTATCTAACGATTGGTAATTTTTTTACAGTTCAATCAATATGTAAAAGACTTAGAAAAGAGAGGTTTAAAGGAAAAATTGTTTTTGGCGGCCCTCTCTGCACGATTTACGACAATTTGCTCCAATTTTCTGATTATGTTGTTGTTGGAGAAGGTGAAAATTCTTTCAAAGCTTTGATAGAACACCTTGAAAAAAAGCAGAAGATCAAACCTTTTCATCAGAAAACGACATTTTATGGAAAAATTGGAATTGCCTTTAAGAAGAGTGGTAAAGTTGTATTTATTCCACAGTCGCCTGTTTTAGATTTGGACAAAATTCCCTTTCCGGATTGGAGTGTCTTTCCCAATTTAAGAAGATATAAAAGCTATTGCAGGGAAAGGCCAGATATACCTATTTTAACATCGAGAGGTTGCCCCTATCAATGCATCTACTGCAACAAAAGCATCTTTGGTTTCAAGTTCAGAGCAAGGAGCCCGAAAAATGTTGTTGATGAAATAGAATATTTGATAGACAGGTTTGGAGCTAGAGAGCTGAGCATACATGATGATGTTTTTGCCCTTGACACAAAAAGAGCGGAAAAAATTTGCGACTTGATTATTGAAAGGAAAATTGATATAGCATGGAAGTGTGACAATGGGATAAGGGCTGAGGATGCAAGGCTGGAACTTTTGAAGAAAATGAAGAAAGCTGGATGTTACATGGTTGCAATCGGTGCTGAGTCTGGCAATCAAGACGTGGTGAACAAGATAAGAAGAAATCAAGACCTTGATGTAGTTAGAAAAGCAGCCAAAAATATAAAGTCTTTAGGGATGGTCTTGAAAGTTTTCTTTCAGTTTGGATTGCCCTATGATACTGCTGAGACGATGAAAGACACCATAGAATTTGCCAAGGAGCTAGACCCTAGAATCGCTCAATTTGCCATCACTACACCCCTGCCTGACACAGAACTTTATCGGTTGATTGAAAATAAGGGAAAATTCCTTTACAATGACTGGTCTAGTTTAAGTTATTACGGTGGGAAGGCCATGTACAAGATTTTTGACTTGAACCCAAGAGATGTGGAGCTTTACTGGAAAAAAGCTTACAGGGAGTTTTACCTGAGGCCGAAGAAAATTTTTTCTCTTCTTAATATTAGAAATTTCAGGGAAATCTTGTATGCATTGGATACTTTTCAGTATATATTTAAGTCTGCTTTTAAATAAGTTTGAGAAAAAGATTTATTTATGATGGTATTTCACAAGGACAAATACTTTTCTCTATTGGTGATTTTGGCACTTCTCCTCTTCACGGCCAAGCTATTTTTCCTGCATCCGACATTTTCTGATGAGAACACTTACATAAACATGGGGAAAGAAGTCTTGAATGATAAAATTCCCTACAAGGATTTCTTCTTTGCCCACCCACCATTTCAATTGTACCTACTAGCGTTTATTTTCAAAATTTTTGGTTCCAGTTTTTTAGCAATTAAAATTTTTTCTCTTATGGTGAGCTTTGCTTCTATCTTTCTGCTTTTCTTTATTACAAGAGAATTTTTCAATGAAAAGACAGCGTTGATATCTTCAATTCTTTTTTTGTTCTGGCCAGGTTTTCTGATTTTCTCAGGCCAACAATACGGGATGTGGGAGATAGTCCTTCTATTTCTTGTTTCTGTCTATTTAGTCTTGAAAGACAGGCTAGCTCTTGCAGGGACAGTATTCTCGTTCGGTCTGTTCTTCAGATATCTCTTGATTCTTTATTTTCCCTTTCTGCTGATTTTGCTCTACCTAAAGAAGAAATCGATGACCAAATTCTTGACTTATTTTTTTGTGTTAACCACGATAATCTTCCTTTTTATTTTTTCACTTTTTGGTTACACTTTCGTTGACAATTCAATTTTATTCCAGATAACAACAAAAATTAAAGAAGAAACCTTACCAAAGTTGGTCTTCCAGTATCTTGACTTGGGTTACTTTTCACTTTTTCTAGCTCTTTTGTCAGCAATTTTTGCCTACCTGAAGAAAAACCATATTATTCTACTTTTCTCTCTTTATCCAATCCTCATAGACCTTTCGGTCTTGCTTCTTCTGAAGACCATTATATATCACTATTTCCTTCTTTCCGTTCCGCTCATCATGACAGCAACAGGAAATCTGCTTCTTGGGACTAAAGAAAAACTTGTTAAAATTCTCATAATTCTGATTTTTACCATCTCAATCTTTCACAATCTCCCAACCTTTGACTTTTACATGAATCCCAAATCCTCAGAAGCTTTTGTTCAAATCACTCAATTCATAGAACAGAGCACAAGTTACAATGATACTATTTTCGGAGAGCCAGTAATTACAAACTATGTGTCCTTTATGACAGACAGAAAAATTTCAGCCAATTATCTAGATTCTTACCCTAGGCATCTGTTGTATGAGGGCGAGCAAAGCGTTCTTCAGAAGATAAAAAAGGATCCACCAAAAGTTTTCATAGAGATGGACGATCTATATTCTTTGACTCCCTCGATAAAAAACTATTTTTCTGAGAATTACTATCTGGACAGGAGCTTCCCTGGTCTTTTTAGTTACATGGCTTACCTGAAAAAATAAATTTATAATCTAGATAAGAAAAAGTAAATATACCAGAGTGTATTTAATGAGAGGAAAAAGGAAAAAGCAAGTCTTCACTTCAAGGAAGGGTGTATTTTCTACTATAGCTTTCTATTTTCAATTGACTAGTTTTTTAATTCCATTAATATCTATATTCGTGTTCGGACTAGTTATTCAAACAATTTTGTTGTCCCTCCTAGCTGTAGTTTGGGTTAATGTTGGAATTTCTTTCAAGACAAGGAAGATGCTTGGAATAAGACTTAGTAAAAAGGCTTTGATAAAGATTGGGATTTATACTCTTATTTTATCCTTCCTGATTATTTATCAGGTCTACTTCTTCGGGTCGACGAGAATTGTTCTGGCATCTTCTTGCCCTTCTACAAGATATTGTCCTAACACCATAGGTTGTTTAGGTAGCACTTGCCCATCAACCGTTGTAAGTGGCTCCACATGCTATTATGATCTTGACACAAGTTGTTGTTATATTGGCTATTCTTCACCCGATACTTGCGGATCTCAAACCTATAAAGGTAATCCTGATGCTGCTTATTGTGGGTATGCTGGAAAATGCACACTAGTTTCTGCTTCTTGTCCCAACATTTGTACTTATCAGCCAGCAGGTACATGTACAGCCGATGGTAGTCAATGTTCACCAGCCACAATTAAATGTACTCAAGGTCAAACCTGTAGTCCTACTTCTGGTTGTTCGGGTACAGGTATTAGATGTGCTGATTCACAGTGTGCTGCAGGCACAGCAGGGGCATGTACTTATTCGAGGACAAGATATTACTGTAATGGTGCAGGATCTTGTACAGGAACAACAGAATCGGTAAACTGTCCATCTACTAAAGTTTGGCCAGGGCAAGCATCTTCAGGCGACACATATTGTGATTCGCCTTCATCAGCTTGTACACAAGCTGATCAATATCTTAATTGTTACAAAGACTGTAGTGCTAATAAATGTGTGGTAAGATATTATGGTTGTAATGGTGCAGGATCTTGTGACACTTCAACACCTGTTTACTCTCCTAATGTAGCTTCTGGATATGTTTGTAGTGGTGGGAATATCTATGCCCTGAGTTCTACTTATTATTGTTCTTCTTTTAATTCCAATATTAACAATTGTCAGTGGAAAGTAGTCTATCAAAGCTGTGGTGGTACAGGTAATTGTGACGGGCCGACATTAGACGGAGACACTACAACATGTGGTCCAGGCTATGCTTCTAAAGGAGCAACTTCTTGCACTGCTGTAACCACAACTAATTATTGTGATTACTATGATGATTGCGCTTCAGACACTGTAAAAAGGAGAAATTACCGTGGGTGTGCTGGATCTGGGTCTACATGTGAGACAACAGTCAGAGTCACTTCTACTACTGACTGTGGTGCAGCATCCTACTCCTGCATTGATGACCATACAAGAAGATATACATACACTTGTTCTGGAGGAACTTGTGGAACCTACACATCAGATACAAACTGTGGTGCAACATCCTATTCTTGTGCTAGTGTTTGTACAAGAAGATATACATACACTTGTTCTGGAGGAACTTGTGGAACCTACACATCAGATACAAACTGTGGTGCAAATACTGCTTGTTCTGGAGGAACTTGTGCTGGAAGCAATTACTGTGCCACTGGCCAATGCAAAAATTCTTCAGCAGTTTGTAGCAAATGGTGTGATGGGTCTGGTGGTTGTAATAACTGGGCAGAAGCTACTTGCCAAGATCGAGATTCTTCTTCAAGTTTGTGCACACAATCATCAGGTGGGTGCACAGCTTATACTTGGATGTCTGTTGCAGCAAAATGTTGTGGTGATGATGGAAGTACTGATATGTTTGAGAATACTGGGAGCGGTAATCCAGCTTGTGTGTTTGGTAATCCAGTCAATCATAATAACATAGATTCAACTTCAAGGTATGTAGCTTTTAACGGTGAACTTTACTACTGCAAGCAAGCTGGCGGCTCTGGTTCAGGCTATGATTTTGTTCAAGATGTAAATCCAAGAAGTGCTGT